>OAWY01000340.1_pt1 | contig 34692 bp, 28 predicted proteins | sample 1495591 | NCBI WGS metagenome assembly OAWY01 (sample SAMEA2580283, study PRJEB22360) | human gut metagenome | biome: human gut; feature: human-associated habitat; material: faeces | place: Denmark | collected 2008/2010
GATCCGATCCATAACGACCTGACATAAAGCGATACAGCGCATTTTGAAACTTATTCATGTTAACCCTCTTTTCAAATTATACATTAAGTATAATTTGAAATTATTAAATCTTTATGAATTATTTTCATTAGTATCTTTTTTCTTATGTTCTTTACGACTACAATCGTATGTCTCTACAATTAACGTTTTAAAAAATTGAATTAATGCATTTCTTGTATCGCTGTTCATATTTTTGATTTCTTTAATAGCCGTAATTAGATGTGATAATGATTTTTCTGAAAAATCATTAATTTTTTCAATTTTAGCTGCTTCTAAAATTGAAAATACTGCAGTAACTGCATCCTTTCGTGTTTTACTGTCGACTTTACTTAGCCATGATTTAAAAGCTGCATCCATAGTTTGGCTATCCTTACTCATTTCAGTAGCACAAACAAATTGTGTTCCTTCTACTGACCAGCTAAAGCCACTATGTTGCATTAAACCTTTAGCGCTACTTTTAACTACTATTTTTTCTTCAAGATTCTCAAGCATTATCCCGAATACGGAACTTTCTGGAATGAATTTTTTTATCCTAGTAGAAATATTGCGGTAATTATCTGTATTTAGCATTTTTTGATTAAAACCAGGGCCGTCATTATTATAAATCTCAATAATTCGTTTAGATATTTTAGAATTCACACAACTAGATGCATAAACTGCTAAATTTCCTCCTTTTGAATGACCACCAACACGAATTTTAACGCCAGATATCTTTTGGGTGATATATATCCTAAAAATTTGATACCACTTCATTTTATAATCACAATGGCATAAAAGATAAAAAAGTGATTTAGAAAAATCGATTTCAGCAATTTTAGCCAAATACTCAACTGCTCTTTGCTGAGAAGCAACTGGAAATTGATAAGTCATTTGAAAATCCTCACGCCAGCCTAAAATTGTATCATCAGTGCCACGAAAAGCAACATAAATACTACTATCTTCTAATTGAAAAGTAATTGCTGCAAATTGTTTTATACTTTGATAGTCCAGTTCATTAATATAATTAGATAGCAGAATATTTTGATAACGCGGACATTTAGCTAATTCTTGTAATAATGTAATTGATTCCTTAGTGAAAGATATCTCATCTAGTAATTCTTCAATATTATTTACTTGACTAAAATTATTAGCAACATCTTTTAAACAATAACTTTGTTCATTGGGAAATGTGGGAACTATTTTATCAAAATCAACATAAACTAATTCACTTAAAATCAAGCCATCAATATCATTAAATGGATCTATTCTCATTGACAGATCACCTCGCCATTTTAAATAATCATATATATTGGACATTTTTGTTCCCCCTTTCCTTTTTTGGCATTATACCATATTTAAAAAAAATTATACAACTTCATGACATTTATTGACAATAAGTTTTTGAGACCTATAATGTTTATGGAAAGGTCGAGAAAAATGAAGTTATTCAATAAATTTTCAAAAAAACAAAAAATTACCTTTATTTCAGTATTATTTATTTTAATTATTAGTACAGTTTATTTAATCTGGCAAAAAAATAACCAATTGTTAACTTTTGTCAAAGACCCAATACTAGAAATCAACCATGAGTTTGATTATCAAAAAATAATTAAAAATATTAAAAATGTCCAAACATCCGATATTAAGGTCGACACATCTAAATTAAAAAATGATAAAATTGGCAGCTATCCTGTTACCTATATTTATCAGGGCAAAAAGTTCACAGTAAATATTAACGTAGTTGATAAAACTAAGCCTAAATTTGAAATTAATAATATTGAAATAGATGCAGGAATGGATGTTGATCCAACAATGTTAGTTGATAACATTGTTGATGAAACAAAAACAACTATTTCTTTTAAAGATGCATATAATTTTTCAAAAAAAGGAAAAGTCAAAGTGACAGTAATTGTTAGCGATGAAAGTAATAATAAATCAACAAAGCACGCTACTGTTACAGTTTTATCTAAAGATACAACAAAACCAACTATTTCTGGTCTTAATGATCTAACTGTCACTTTAAATGGTAAGGTTGATTATTTAGCTGGCGTTAAAGGAAATGATAATCGTGATCCACATCCACAATTGACTATTGATAACAAAAAAGTAAGATTGGATAAATTAGGTGATTATATTGTAACCTATACTTGCAAAGATAGGTCTGGCAATAAAATAGTTGCTAAAAGAAAAGTTTCAGTTGTTGAAAAGAAAGAAATTGGAGTTTATGCTCAAACTGAAGAAAAAGTTATTTATTTGACATTTGATGATGGTCCTTCAAAAAATACCAAACGTATTTTAGATATTCTTGACAAATATCATGCAAAAGCAACTTTCTTTGTGACTGGTACAAACCAAAACTATAATTACTTGATCAAAGAAGCATATCAACGAGGTCATACAATCGGTTTACATACTTACAGCCATGATTATAAAACTGTTTATACTTCAGTAACCGCATATTTTAATGATTTAGAAAGAGTTGGAAACATGGTTAAAAATGAAATTGGCTTTATTCCAAAGTATATTCGTTTCCCTGGTGGAGCTTCAAATACAATTTCACGTAAATATTGTCCTGGAATCATGAGTGTTCTAGCAAACGAAGTAATTGACCGTGGTTATCAATTTTATGATTGGAATTATGGTACAGGTGATGCCGGTGGAAACAATATTCCAGTTAATCAAATCATTGCTACTGCTACAGCTGGAAATGCCAATAATCAAGTGATTCTTGCTCATGATACAGATGCCAAAAATACCACGGTAGATGCCCTTCCGGCAATAATCGAGCATTATCAGGCACTAGGTTATTCTTTTAAAAGTATAGATGACAATTCTTATGTTCCTCATCATCATATTAATAATTAAAAGTAGTTTTCGAAATTGGCTCTAGAATTTGATTTTTCAAAAGATGGAACCTATTTCAATAAAACTATTTTTATTTTTAAGATTTATTAAGAGATTCTTAGGATTTATTATGATAGAATTTTTAAAATAGCGTGTTATGATTATAATTGTTATGTATTGGTTAATTCTTGCTAATTCATTGCAAAGCAATTGTAGTTATATTACAATTAGATAAATTTTGTTTTTTATGAGGATGTTATTTATGGGAAAAATTAAAGGTTTAAATAAACAAGAAGTTGCAAAGCGTATTAGTGAAGGGAAAGTGAACCTTTCCCCTAAACCAGTAGTTAAAAGTAATTTTCAAATTATTATGGGGCATGTTTTTAACCTCTTTAATGCCTATAATTTTATTATTGCTGCTGCTCTAATTGCTGTTCAAGCATATTCAAGTTTATTTTTTGTTGTTATTGTCATTTCAAATACTGTTATTAGAGCGCGACAAGAAATAAAATCTAAAAATATGGTTGCTAAATTAAACTTGATCGTTTCGCCAAAAACTAAAGTTATTCGTGAGGGAAAAACGATTTCAATCGATAACGAAGAAATCGTTCTAGATGATGTAGTTTATTTTGAAACCGGTAATCAAATCAGTGCTGATTCAATTATTATTGAAAATAATGTTGAAGTTGATGAATCACTTTTAACTGGTGAAGCTGATCCAATTTCTAAAGGGCCTGGTGACCATTTATTATCTGGTAGTTTTATTTTGAGCGGTGCTTGCTATGGTAAGGTTGAACATGTTGGAAAAGATAACTATGCAAATAAAATTACTGATCAGGCAAGAACTCGTAAGCCTGTTAGCTCTGTCTTATTAAACACTTTTAATAAAGTTACTCGTTATACTAGTTATTTAGTTTTACCATTAAGTATTTTAATGCTCTATCAGGCTTATATCATTCGTGATCAAGGAATTACAAGCACAATCGTCAACACTGCTACAGCTCTGCTAGGGATGCTTCCTAAAGGACTAGTTCTATTAACAAGTGTATCTTTAGCTGCTAGTGTTGTTAAATTAGGGAAAATGAACACTTTAGTTCAAGAAATGTTTAGTATTGAAACCTTATCACGAATTGATGTTCTATGTTTAGATAAAACCGGTACCTTGACTGAAGGAAAAATGGAAATCGAACAAGTCATTAAATTAAAAAATCCATTAAATCTTGATCTGGATGAGATTATGTGTTCCTTTGTTAAAGGATCTCTTGATAATAATATTACTTTTAAAACACTTAGTAACTATTTTACTGGCCCTGCAAAGTATGAAACATTAGACCGTATAGCTTTTTCTTCAGCCCGGAAATGGAGCGCCATTGAACTAGATTCAATAGGAACAATTATTGTTGGAGCACCAGAAATAATTCGCCCTGATTATCAATTATCACCAAGAATTATTGAGATGCAAAAAAGCGGCGCACGTGTTTTATTAATTGGCCATCACCCAACATTAAATATCTTACAGGAAACTTTAGGACAAACAACACCGATTGGGCTAATTGTTATTAAAGATCCTATTCGGAAAGATGCTCATGAAGCCCTTAAATTTTTCAGTGATAATGATGTTGCTGTAAAAGTTATATCTGGTGATAATCCAGCGACAGTTAGTGCAATCGCTAGTCAAGCAGGTGTTGCTAATGCAGAAAAATACATTGATGCTTCAACAATCGTTACTGATCAACAATTAGAAGATGCAATTTTAAACTATAATGTCATTGGTCGTGCTAGTCCTTTTCAAAAGCACCAGATGATCTTATGTTTACAAAAACATAATCAAAAGGTTGCGATGACAGGTGATGGAGTAAATGATGTTTTAGCATTAAAAGATGCTGATGTTTCAATTGCGATGGGTTCTGGTTCCGATATTGCCCGCCAAGTATCGCAATTTATTATTATTGATGGTAAATTACAAACATTAGTAGAAGTTGTTCGAGAAGGTCGCCTAGTTATTAATAATGTTACACGTTCTGCGTCAATGTATTACTTGAAAACAATTTACACGATTTTACTTTCAATATTATCTATTTTAATGAATATACCTTATCCTTTTATTCCTTTCCAAATGACTTTATTGGATATGTTTATTGAAGGTTTCCCTTCATTTATGATTTTATTTGAACGAAATATCGAAAAACCAAAAGAATCAATTGGTCATCATGCTATGCGTTTTTCCTTACCTAACGCATTAGCAATAGTTTTAAGCGTTGCTGGTATAAGATTACTCGCACCAACCTTACAATTGTCGTTAGCAGAAACTTTTTCAGTCCTATATTTTACAACTGCTTTTGTGTCTATTCACATGATTTATCGTATTTATAAACCATTAAACTGGTATCGAGGTGGAGTTTTAATAATTGATATTATTGGCTTTATCCTCTCTACACCGATTTTTTGGCCACTTTTAGAAATGCATGTATTAACACCTAAGTTAATTCAAATTATCCTAATTACGATTGTTATTAGCATTCCTGTTTTAATCATCCTGACAAGGAGTGTTAGTTATTATCTTAAGAACCTAAATAGTAAAAAAGCTTTATAGCATTAATAAGCCTGTTCAAGTTTTTCTTGGACAGGCTCCCATTTAAAACAAATCTATTTATCTAAACAAAAAGATATATTTAGATACATTACTGTACCTTCTATATCTATTTTTCATTTAAAAGTTGAATTAACTTAATCACATCTTCTTGAATCCGAGGTGGTAAATATTGCGGCTTGGCTAATAAAAAACCTTGAAGATAATCAACTTTAAGCTTAATCACCTGCTTTAATTCATCAATCGTTTCAATTCCTTCAGCAATTAATTTCATATCCCGTTCATGAGCATAATTAACAATGTTTTCAACAATTTTACACTTATCAGGATCACTATCAATATTACGAATTATATCCATATCGATTTTAATAAATTTAGGTGAAATCAGCAATAAGATTCGATCACTATTATATCCACTTCCATAATCATCTAATGCTAATTCTGCTTGCCATTTTTTCATTAATTCTGCTTTTTGCTGATGATAATTTTCGTCAATGTACTCAACTTCAGTAACTTCTAAAACAACATTTTTTAAATACTTTGAATACTCCTTTTCTAGCTCATCAATTTTTTTAGTACTTAAAATTTGATTTGAAATAGAATTAATAAATATTTTACAATCTTTATTAATTCGCTCATTTCGTAAATGGTTGGCAAAGGTTTCAAGTGATGAGGACCATGTTAATTCTTCAATTTCTGCTAAACGTCCCTCCTCTTTAGCTATTTTTAAAATATCAAGGGGATTTTTTAATGATGGCATAAATGATCTCATTAATGATTCATATGCATAAATAGTTCCATCTTTGCTACTTATAATTGGTTGAAAATAAAACTGAATTGCTCGATCTTCAATAATAGTGTTTAATTCTTCTTTACTTTCGCTTAAAAAAGAATCCGCAATATAATCATTGAGATTAAACTCTGTTAAATTACCTTTACTTGTACGTTTGATCTTATACATTGCATAATCAGCATAATGTTGGAGTTTTTCAAAAGATTCACTATCCCGTGGATACCAGGCAATACCGCCTGATGCATTGACATGAAAATTACTATTATCAGCCAAAGGAATAAAAGCCTTGCTAATTGCTTCCTTTAATTTATTAATTAACTGCTTAATTACATTTTCATCATCATAACCATAAAAGAAAACAAAAAATTCATCACCAGAAATCCGTGAAATAATAGTATTTTCTGGGGTGCTGTTTACAAATGTTTCAGCAGCTTTAGAAATGTAATTATCACCAATTTCATGCCCATAATTATCATTAATGTACTTCAGATTATCTAAATCTAACATCAATAGTGCTGCTATTTTTATTTTGTTTATTTCATTTTCAAATAAACTATTCATGATCCTAATAAATGCTCTCCGATTCAAAAGTCCAGTTAGAGCATCATGATCACGTTCATATTCAATCACATTCTTTTCAACAATTGTATTAGTTACATTCTCAATTACCCCAGTATATGCATTATCATTTACCAATAGCCGTAGGTTCACAAAAACATAATTATCATCATCAGGAATTTTGAAGAGATATTCTTTTTTGCTATAATCATGTGAAACAATATATTGTTTATAGCCTTCAAATGTTTCTTTAAATTTTGTCATTGTTAATTCTGAAGTATTAACATCATATTTTAGTAAAACCTCAAAAAAGTTTTCTGATATAAACAATTCTTCAGTGTTTATATTATATTCGAACCCTGCTAGCTTAATACTTGCCATTTGTAATAAATTAGTGAATTTCAAGGCAGTATCACGAACATTTTGATTTAGTTGTTCCATCATATTTGCAAGATGGTCAATTTCAGCAATATTTGTACGCCCGAAAGAAATCTTATCTTTAATATTAGCTTTTACGACTTCATCTGATAATTTTTTTATTGGTTTTGAAATGATATAACTAAAAATGAAACTTCCACCAATTCCAACTGTCAAGGTTAAAAAGATTGCGAACATCAAAATCGAAGTGATTTTATTTGTAAATGCAAATAAATCTGAAGTATCAACTATTCCTACTAAAGCCCAGCGTTGATTACTGTATGGTGTATTAGAATTATAAATATTCAAATATTTTAATGAACTATATAAAGTGTTAGAACCTTGATTGATATAATAATCATTCTCAGATTGCATTAATTCAGTTGTAGGACTTTTCGTCGTATAAATATTTCCATTAGTTAAAATATTACTTAAAATCAATGAATCATCTTGATTGATTGCCAACAAATAGCTTCCATTACCTTCATCAAGTAACTCTGTACTGGGCAATAATTTGTTCAAATAATCTAATGTAATATCAATTCCAACGACACCATAAACAGCTCCTTGATCGTTGATTAACGGTAATGAGTAGGTGAAAGCCTCATTTTCAGAATCTCTCAAGCGAAAACTCCCACCCCAATAGCCCATATCAGTACTCGAAAATTCTTGTGAATTACTAATTGCCTGCTGGTATGGAGTATAGAAAAAATCATAATATTTTATGTTTGCTTTTTTAAATTCAAAACGTGGCCGCCATGATGAATCAGTAGCAATATTTAAAGATTTAACTACTTCAGTTGGAGCTCGTTCAATTAATAAATCCCCATTTTCTGCTGAAGCTTTTGATAATGGATCAAGATCTCTTAAATATATTCCAGGTTTATCTTCAAGTCCCTTATCCAAGTCATGATTATTAAAAATGATATATGCCCCTGTAACATGCTGAGAGCGCATTGTTGAAATCAATTGATCTACAACTGCCAAAATAAGTGGTGTTGCTGTTTCAGAGCTGTCATCAAGATGCTCATAATCAACCTTTCCTTCACTAACAAGCTGCTTAGCTGTCGTATTTATGTGGTCTGTCAATTGAGATAAATTGGACCAATTGTTTAACATTTCATTTTGAAGATAACTGCTTCGATTAATAACTCGCTGATCAACAATATCTTTAGCGTTCTGGTTTAATTTAGCAAACATTCCACCAGTTGAAAGGCTACCAACAAGGATTGTTGTCTCGATTAACACTAAAATACACATTACTACAAGTAAATATGAAAAAATTGATTTGTTTTTCATGATTTTACGAAACATCACAATCCTCCTTCTATAGAACTATTTAATTAATGATTCTAATTGGCTTTTAGTATTAGTATACCACTGATTAAAATAAGTATCATTATTAAATTGGCTAATTGCTTGTTCTAAATTCATTCCATTTGAAAGATTAGTAATAACTGTTTCACGATCTTGTTTAGCTAAATTACTCATTGTTGTTTCTAAAACATTTCTTGCATCAGTTCCCTTTTCAAAAGGAACTGATGTATACATATTATTATCTGAAATCATTTTAAGACTAGTATTTAACGTTTTCTTTACTGACTCATTGACTTCTACTTCATCAGTAATCTTATCAAGATCATTTGCACTTTTGGTAACTGGCAAATAACCACTAGCATTTGAAAAAGCAATATTTTGTTTATCACTAGTAAACCATTTCAAAAATTCAACAGCTGCCTGTTGTTCTTTTTCTTCACTTTTGAGAACAACCATTCCTGCTCCTTGTTGAACGACATAATCTTTACCATCTTTAAATTTAGGGCAAGCAAATGTCTCCAATTCAATTGAATGGCTTTCTTCGTCATTTAAAATAACTTCTTTAGGAAAATATGTGACACTCGAAGATGAAGAAACACAAGCAAGAATATTTCCGATTTTTATATCATCACTTCTAAATTTACCTGATGAACTAAAATAACCACTTATGTAAGGAACATAATAATTATCCCATAATTTTTTAGCAATATCTGCTTCAAAATTTAATACGATTTTATTATCCTTTTTACTAAAAATATCTGTTGCTAGCTGGCGATAGCCAACGAGCATATAATTTGCAAAAGCATCACGACCAAAAAATGCTTTTCCATCATTTGGAGCAGCTGTCAAACTATCAGTCCAGTTATAATATTGCTCTGCAACCTTAGTAACACCCTCAATTGTATTTAAATCATTTGTTGAAGCACCCGTAGCATTTGCAAACTTCTCCCAATCTGTTTTATTCAACATAAATAACTCTACTGATTTAGCCACTGGAAAAATTTTTAATGTATCTTTACTTGAAAAGTGTCCTTCTTCAAGATAACCGTCGACATACTTAGATAGCTCGTCTTTACTAAAATATTTATTTAAATCTACTGCATAACCTAACTTATCCACTTGATAAGCTGTGTCACCATACGCTGCAAAAATATTCGGAATATCTGCAGCCCCAGCTTTTCCATTAATTGAATCTAAAACATTTCTTTCTAAATCAGAAATTGTTCCTTGACCAGAGCCCTCAACAATTATCCCTTTTTCTTTACCGACTGTTTTGTTAAATTCATCGACTAGACGATTAAATTCCTCTTGTTGCGCACCATTATAATAATGCCATACTTGAATCGTCGTTGGATCATCCTTGTCTAATAAGTTTTTATCCTCATTACTACATCCAGTTACAGCAAAAAACATTAATAAAGATATCAAAACTAATCTTACTTTTTTCATATGCTTATCTCCATTCCCTTATCCCCTAAAGGATAACACAAATTGGTCATTTATACAATCTTCACACTTTATCAATACAAAAAAGGATACCTATTGATATCCTCTATGACAACTCCATTTTTCCAGTATACAATTGATAATATCTTCCTTTTTGATTAATTAATTCATCATGATTCCCACGTTCTATGATTTCCCCATGATCGAGTACCATGATTGCTTTTGAATTACGAACTGTAGAAAGACGATGTGCAATTACAAAAACGGTACGATCTTTCATTAAACTATCCATCCCTTTTTCAATCAATTTTTCAGTATGAGTATCAATAGAACTTGTAGCCTCATCCAAAATCAAAACTGGGGGATTAGCAATTGCTGCACGAGCGATAGCTAATAGCTGACGTTGTCCTTGTGATAAGTTAGAACCATCACCGGTTAACATTGTTTGATAGCCTTGCGGAAGTCGCCGAATAAATGAATCTGCATTTGCTAGTTTAGCTGCTGCCACCACTTCTTCATCACTAGCATCTAATTTACCGTAACGTATATTATCTTCAATCGTTCCTGTAAATAAATGAGTGTCTTGCAAAACCATTGATAACGATTGTCGCAATGCTGCTTTTTTTATTAATTTAATATCAATTCCATCGTATGTTATACTGCCAGAATCTAATTCATAAAAACGATTAATCAAATTAGTAATAGTTGTTTTCCCAGCTCCTGTAGAGCCCACAAATGCAATTTTTTGACCTGGTTTTGCATATAAGTTTAAATTTTTTAAAATAGGATGGTTGGAGACATAACTAAAACAAACATCATGGAAGCGAACATCACCTTTTAACAAAACCAGTTCTACATCACCATTAGAACGGGGATGACGCCAAGCCCAAAGTCCAGTATTTTCATGACACTCAACTAGCTTACCATATTCATTGCGAACATTTGTTAAAGTGACACTTCCTTCATCTATTTCAACTTTTTCATCCATAATTTCAAAAATACGTTCTGCACCTGACATTGCTGCCAAAATAAAATTCATTTGTTGGGAAAATTGATTTACTGGCATCGCAGTTTGTCGAACAAAAACCAAATATGATGATAAACTTCCTAAATCCATAATCCCATAAATTGCCATAAACCCGCCTATTACAGCAGATAATGCATAATTCAAATATGAAATACTGACAACTGTTGGTATCATAGTTCCTGAATAAGTAACTGCTTTCGTAGCTGCTTGTCGTAAAGCTTGATTTCTTTTTTCAAACTCGGCAAAGTTCACCTGTTCATGATTGAAAACTTTAACTACTTTACTTCCTTCGACCATTTCTTCAATAAAACCATTTAAACTTCCCATATATTTTTGTTGTTGATTAAAATACTGCTTACTCTTTTTACTACTATAACGAATAAAAATAAACATCATTACCATTGAAGCAATTACAATGATTGATAGATAAGGATTTAAAATAATAATCATCGTAATTGTTCCTACAATCATTATAAAACTTTGAATCAACATTGCAAAACTATTATTTAAAGCTTCTAAAATTGTATCAATATCACTAGTAAATCGACTCATCAACTCACCATGAGTACGCTGATCAAAAAAACTAAGCGTTAAGTTTTGTATCTTATCAAATAAATCTTCACGAATTTCTTTAACGATTTCTTGAGCAGTTTTTACCATTAATTGATTATATAGATGACAAGCCCCGACACCAGTTAAATACATAATTGCCATCGTTATTATTGCTTGTAATAGTCCAGCATTATTACCTGGTAGAATGTAATCGTTAATAACCGGTTTTAATAAATAAGTACCTAAAATATTTGCACCTGCACTAATTAATACTAAAATAGCAATGATTATGAGTGTTCCTATATGTCGAGTTAAATAACTAGCCATTGCTTTTAAAGTTTTCTTTAAATTTTTAGGGCGTGGAGTTCCGTTTATTCTAGCCATATTATTTATCTCCTTCTTGAATTTTACATAAATCTTGATAGATATGATTACGATTTGCTAATTCTTCAGGTGTTCCTATATCATCAATTTTACCATCAGTTAAAATAACAATTTTATCTGCATGGGCAAGTGATGATAATCGCTGTGAAATAATAATTTTAGTTGTCTTAGGCAAATAGTATGCTAATCCATCTGTTAGTTTTCGTTCAGTTGCTGTATCTAATGCACTGGTAGAATCGTCAAGAATTAAAATTTTTGGTTTCTTTAATAATGCACGTGCAATACATAACCTTTGTTTTTGCCCACCAGAAACATTAACTCCACCTTGCCCTAAATCTGTATTGATTCCCTTAGGCAATGCATCGATAAATTCACTGGCACAAGCAATGTCTAAAACTTCATTAAGTTCGTGATCACTAGCATCTGCTTTACCCCATAAAATATTTTCCTTAATCGTTCCAGAAAATAGAGTGTTTTTTTGTAATACCATAGCAATTTCATCTCGAAGATGTTCGATTCCATATGATTTTATATCATGACCATCGATTAATAAATCCCCTGCTGTAATATCATATAATCTAGGAATCAATTGTACTAATGAAGTTTTGGCACTACCTGTTCCCCCGATAATACCAACAGTTTCACCAGGCTCAATTTCCAAATTTATATTATTTAATACATATTCTTTTGCTTTTAAGTCATATTTAAAAGCAACATTTTTAAATATGATTTTTCCCCTCGTAATCTTTATGTCACTTTTTTCATCTTTAATATCTATTTCTTCATCAAAAACTTCTTGAATCCGATATGCCGAAGCTAGAGAACGAGTTAACATCAAGAAAACATTTGAAATCATCATTAAGGAATTTAAGATTTGCATAATATAGCTTAAAAATCCTGTTAATTCACCTACTTGCATATTTCCAACCTGAATCATCCCACCCCCAAACCATAGAATTGCAATAATCGTCGAATACATCACAAATTGAAAACACGGCATATTCATAACTGCATAATGGAATGATTTACGTGAAACTTGTTGATAATTCAAATTAACTTCATTAAATTTAGCTTGTTCGTAATCTTTTCTAACATATGACTTTACAACTCTGATCGCAATTAGATTTTCCTGAACTATCGAATTGACAGAGTCTAAAGCTCTTTGCATTTTCCCATATAAAGGACGAACTTTTGACATAATTATAATTAAGCATGTTGCTAGAACAGGAATAGCTATTAAAAAAACAACAGCTAATTTAGCATTAATTAGTATTGCCATAGTTAGTGCAGTTAACATCATAAAAGGTGCTCTAACTAACGGACGAATCCCATTACAAATAGCGTTTTGTAAAATAGTAACATCACTTGTAAGTCGAGTAACTAACGATGAAGTACTAAAATGATCTGTATTTTTAAATGAAAATTCTTGAATCTTTTGATATTGTGCTTTTCGCAATTCATAGCCAAACCCCTGTCCTGCTTTGGCAGCAGTCTTTGCATACAATAAGCCTAAACCAAGCGACAAAAGCGCACATATAATCATTAATCCCCCTTTGATCAGAATATAATTTCTATCTTTATTTGCTACACCGATATCAATAATATCAGCCATTATCAAAGGAATAATCAACTCAAAAAGAGTTTCTAAAATAACAAACACTGCACTTAAATAAAGATATTTTTTATAGTTTTTAAAATAGCCAAAAAATTGTTTGAACATCTTATTCCTCCTTTAACAAGGCGTCATAAAGGCGCTCTAAGTAATTAATAAATTGTTTTCTTTCTTCCTTGCTAAAATCTCTCAAGGTAATATCTTCACGCTCATCTAGATATGCTTGCCATTTAAGAAAAGTGATTTTTCCTAATTCGGTAAGTTGAATATATACATTTCTCTTATTTTCCTCACTATAATTCCGTTTAATAAAACCATTACTTTCTAATTTGTTTAGCATAATTGAAACTGTAGCAGGCTCAATATCACAACCTTTAGTAATATCTTTTTGTAAACATTCTCTTTTCTGTTCATACAAATATCGTAAAACCTTTGGCTGTCCTGGTGCTAAATTCAGTTCTTTTAAAAAAGGAATATTCTTTTTCCTTTGTGTATGCGCTGTTTTAAATAATAAATAATATAATGAATTAGCCATCTTTCCTCCTATTATTAGCATCCTAACTATTAGTATACTAATCTTATTAATAAAGTCTGTCAAGGTATTTACTAAAATTAAAAACCGGCTTCTATTTAGAGCCGGTCATTTTATATATTTTACTTAGTGTATTATATGCTGTTTTAATCGTACCATCGTATTCCTCAGCAAAAACAATAGTCATTTCTTCTTTTAAAATAATAGCTAAACAATATTTTAATTTACGATTCAATCGTCTATCTAATAACGCCATTCGTCCAAATAATAAAACATTTACAGGATCCAGCTGTTTTTTTAATTCCTCGATTTCACCATATTTCACTTCAATAATATCGTTATAAGAAAACTTTCTACTTTTGAAGATACCATCAACTGAAAAGCTATTTTCTTTAAGATTTAAGGTATAAATAGCACGCTTTTGATATTCAGCAATACCACCAATATAATTAAGATTATATTTAAATGTTTTTTTCATTTTCAAACTCCTAATCCTGATTAAAATTCTTAAGTTCTTCTAATAAATAATTATGACTCTTAGGTTGTTTACGTCGGAATTCTTCTAATTTTTCTTGATCAAGTTGTGCTACTTCTAATCGAAGTTCGCGAGAAGATATTCTTTTCCCACCTTGCCCTAATACGATTAATTGTTCTAACGCATCAGATGTGGCCACTGTAATATTGTATTTACTTGCCAACTCATGAGTTGCCCGCTCAATATACATATCAGCAGTTTGTGCTTCTTTAGTATATGCGATATAAATATTATGATATTTAGTAGTTGAACCAATATTATCTTTAACCTTATATGCATCAAATACTAAAATCAAAATACATTTTTTGTAACCTTGATAGTTGCACATAATATCAATTAATCGCATTCTAGCTGCGTCTAAATTATCTTTTGCTAACTCTTTCAATTCTGGCCAGGCATGAATAACATTATAGCCATCAACTAATAAACATTCTGGAATGTATTTATAACTTGACTCATTAAATATTTTTTTAGTTACTTGATGTTCGCCAGATCTTTGTTTAACTGGTCCATAAGTGCGTGTGAAAATATTTTCTAACTCGTCATCAATATTATCAAATTTAGATTTATCCTGAATATTATTAGCGGTCTTCTTTATTTTTTTAAAAACAAATGGTATGTGCATATGTTGGGCAACTTGATCCCACCTTACATTATAACCAGCACCATGACTGCAAAATACTGATCCTGTTGGATTTTCTACATCTGCCTCACTATCATAGTTGAATGATTTAATTACTTCAGCCTGATTTTGACATGGGCGATAATCACTTAACTGACAAATTAGGCGCCCTTTTCCTTTAGTATATCTAACAACTTCACTTTGATAATTTTGCATTTTACTGACTGGTGCACTTCCGGTAATAACAGCAATGTCAGTTTGATTTTCCGGTAATTTAAAGTTCCCTGCCATTGCCTCAATATCATAAATCGCTCGACTCAGATATTCAATCGGTAATTCAAGTGAAAAATCAAAATACGGCTCTAGTAAAACCGATTTTGCTGTTTTCAAGCCTTGACGTATCGCCCGATATGTTGCCTCTCTAAAATCACCGCCTTCAGTATGCTTTAAATGTGCTTTTCCAGCCACTAAAGTTATTTTCATATCTGTGATTGGCGAGCCCGTAAGTACTCCCAAATGCTCTTTTTCTTGTAAATGCGACAAAATTAATCGTTGATAGTTATTCGCTAGAAGATATTCTTGACAATTTGTATCGAATTTTAATCCCGACCCTGGTTTCCCGGGTTCTAAAAGTAAATGTACTTCAGCATAATGACGTAATGGTTCAAAATGTCCTACCCCTTCAACAGCTTCTTCAATCGTCTCTTTATAAATAATTCTTCCATAATCAAAATCAACTTCAACTTTAAACCGCTCTTGGATTATATTTTTAAGCACCTCAATTTGAATTTCACCCATTAATTGAACATGAATTTCTTTGGTTCTAACGTTATAATTGATATGTAGCTGAGGATCTTCTTGTGCTAATAAATTTAACTTTTTTAACACTTGATGTTGATCACAATCAGGAGGCAATTTAATTTGATAATCCATGTATGGTGACAACAATGGCTGAGTCGTATTATCTTCTATACCTAATCCCTGACCAGCAACTATACTTTTAAGCCCTTTAATCGCACAAATATCCCCAGCCATCACTTCATCAGTTAAATGATACTTATTCCCAGAATAAATACGAATTTGATCAACTTTTTCATCATTTAAAAGTTGCGTTTTCACTTTTAAACTACCGCCAGTAATTTTTAAATGTGTCAATTTGTTTCCTTGTTCGTCATGACTTATTTTAAAAACTCGCGCTCCAAAAGATTCAGAATAATCCTTATTCTTTATATAATTAGTAAATTCATTAAAAAAATTATCAATCCGTTCCATTTTTAACGCAGAGCCAAAAAAACACGGAAATAATTGGCATCTAGCAATTTCATTAATTAACATCTCTTTGTTTAAGGTATTATATTCTAGATAATAATTCAATAAATCTTCGCTATTTAAAGCAACACTTTCATAAAATTCATCATTCAAATTACTAAAATCAAAACAATGTTCATCTAGTCGTTCTTTTAAATTCTGCATTAATTCAGATTGCTCATAACGACTAACATCCATTTTATTAATAAAAATAAAGGTTGGTATTTTATAATATCTCAATAAATTCCAAATTGTTTCACTATGACCTTGGACACCGTCTATCCCACTGATTACCAAAATAGCATAATCGAGCACTTGTAGCGTACGTTCCATTTCTGTCGAAAAATCAATGTGACCTGGCGTATCAATTAAAGTAATTTGGCTATCATGCCAATTTATTATTGCCTGCTTAGAAAAAATTGTAATCCCTCGATTTCTCTCTTGAAAATCATAATCTAAAAAAGTATCCCGATGATCAACTCGACCTAATTTTCGTGTTGTTCCTGTTAAATATAATATACTCTCAGTTAATGTTGTTTTTCCTGCATCAACATGTGCAAGAATTCCTAATACTATCTTTTTCATTTATATCATCCTACTTATTTTCTAATAATATAATTATAAAGAATATTGCTATAATTACAATTGATATTACCAATTTATCTAATTCAGCTTAAAAATATGCTTAATTCAACTCAAATTATTTTGAATTGTTGTAAAAGCATGAATCAATGACTCATGCTTTTATAATAGTTTAAACAAATTAATGATTTTTGTGCGACCCCAATATAATTAGCAATAACTTCACATTTAACCATCAATAAAAAATAAATATTTTTCTCTTGTTCACTCAAACTTTCAAAGTTTGCCTGCCCTTTAGCAATAACTATATCGGCACTTCGGTATATCCTTTTAAATTCATTACTCGTACGTTCTAATACCGTACCCAAAGAATTATCACCATTACTGATAATTGTAGCGTATTCATCCATTCCAACAAAATATGCATCAGCTTCAATTGAATCATTTACTACTGGTTTTCCTCTTACACCAAAATATATATCAATCTCCGGATTGAGTTTTTTAATTCTTCTAATTAATAATTTATCAAGACAAATTTCACCACAATTATCACCTAAATATAAAAGTACCTTTGCACTTTTTATATCAGTTATCATTTCTTCAAGCTGATTAATTGCTAATTTTAATTGATCAATATTTTCAAACCACTTATCAATGTCTTTAATTTGGGTATTATAGATAGGACTAAAATCAATAATATTTCCAATAATTGCATATTTAACAGCCGTTTCAAAAGAGTTGATCTTATTTTCAAATTCAGTACTACGTGATAAGAAAAGTTCGTTATAATATTTCCGAAGTTCAAAATATGGATCCTCATCATTAACTTGCTGCTTGATCATTTCAAATGTAGCACCAATTATCTCTGGATTAGTTTTAGTAAAATTTAGTTTTCCCAAATACTGAAATACTCCTCGATAAAACATATCACGATTTTTTATATTTGTAATATTGGCCACTTTAATAACTTGACTGATCAAGCATGGTAAACAATTTTCATTTATTTTCATTCGACTCACCCTCCTTTAGCATAGCATTCTTATATTTAAATAAATATTATTTCCAAAAAATGGAAATTCTATTTTATCAAATTTTTTTGATATTTCATAAAAATCAAATCAACAAGACATTGCAAAGTATAGTTATATAAATCATGTTTTATTGGAACCAAAATAACTTCATTGACATATTCGAGCTCCTGCACTAAATTATTTTTAGTAATTACGTAAACCTTTGCTTTACTACTTTTTAAATAATCATAAGTATGATAAAAACGTGAATAGCCATTTTTCATGACATAGTTACCAGAAAAGCTAAAAATTACAATTAAAGTATTACTATCTGCACTTTTAATAAAATCTAGTTGGTCTTGAAAGTTAGTGTAAGAAATGCAAATTTTTCCCCAGCCAATTAAATTATACTGTAATTCTTTTGCTCCATTATCACTATTTAAAATTCCAAAAATTGCTATTTTTGGATATTTGTAAAAATCATAGACAAGTTTATCCACTCGACTTTCATCAAAATTCTGATAAAAATATGTAATCTCCTCAGTAACCATTTTCTGATATACTCTATAATCAATTATTTCTCTTTGTAAACCTGTATGTCGCTTTTGCTCCCCGTGATATACCAAGGCTTCTTTAAAATCAGAAAAAGATTCAATCCCTAACGATCGTACAAATCGGCTTACTTGCGATATTGAAACATTTGTATTTTTCGCTAACTCACTAATTGATAGACTATTAATATTTTCGTGATTTGCTATTAAATATTTAGCAATATCACAATCAACTACACTATTGTGAGAATTATTTATTACATTTATTAACATTGTTGTCACCAAATTCATCCAATTTCTCCTATTCATAATTCAATACCAGGCTTTACTATTGTTTTTTATAAAAGTAATTTCATTTTGATAATAATTAATCTCATTATTTTTTGAAAAGCTTTATTTCCAGCCAATACCTCATGATTAGTCAAATTACAAAGTTCTTCGATTCAACATATCCCCCAAATAAAGAGATTATCTGGTATAATCATTCCGTAAGCTTTAAAAAATATTTTTATTCTTTCTTTTCTAAACAAAGTATCATTTGTCTTATAATCTCTTATTGTTCCATCCGAATTAGTCAGATAACTAGCATCATTGTGACAATATAATCTGTCCAAACAATTGCATGACAATTAAGAAAGTTGTTACCAGATACATATTCATGCAAAAAAGATAATATCTCACGATTATTTTCATCATCGCCTAAAAATCTTGGAACTCTATTACACTTTTTAAATTCTAAATATTGTGAAAAATCATGGATATAAGGTTTCCAATAGCTGTTACGATAGATTCTATCCCCTTTCTTTTCAATAGTTTGATTTACGTTTCCATTTAACCTTTCTATTTCTTTATTCCATGTAATATAAATACCTATTTATCATTAAAATTATCTTATCATACAATTTAAAAGGCAACAATTAAATGATCCATATCATTTCTATTTACAAGCTGCGATATGGATCAATAAACATAAATTTAGTTTTTATCCGCCATTTTTTAAATACTTAATTAATATGTTATCAATAACTAATGAATTATCCCTATTAGGATTAATAATTATTGCATTTTTCTCTTTAAATCTTTTCATTAACATAAAACAATCATAAATACTCAAAGTAACAAAATAGCGATATTTTGAATTGAATAAAACAGGACTAGAATATACAGGTAAATAATTTTGAGTAGTTTCTCCAGATAAATTATCTAAAATCATTATTAGATCATCATTGGGGATCTTTAGTAATTTTTGTTTTGAAATCTTAATTGTCGAAGGCATATAAATTGGTTTTGATTTTAAATAATCAAGAATATCTTTTAAACGATTGAGTTCAATATCATGATTGTATGCTTTTATTAGCTGGTTTAAATTATCATTAGTTTCTATAGTCATATACTCACCGACTTTCAAATTGATTTTCAAGGATATTATTGTAACATATCTAAGCTTATAAAGAAACGCGTTATTCACCTTTTCTTATACATTATGTTTAATACTAAATGATACGCGACTACCTTGCAATCACAGAGTAATTCACAAATTGTGAATTACTTGTGCATATTCTTAAATATTATAAAAAATGATGATATTTAACCATCATTTATATTTTTCTAAGATTTTATTCATTTCAAGATCATCGGTAATAAATTTACAATCAGGATCACTTTTAATTGATGTCACAAGCATATTTTTCATTTCTTGAACAAAGGTCTGATCAATTTTTTTTGCTGTAATATGGCGATATAAAGGAGAAGTATTGATATTCCATCCTTTATTAATTGCATTGAACATTTCTTTTAATATTTTTAAACACTCTAACCGTTTTTTACGATTTATACATAATTGAAAATGTGCAGTATAACTAGAATATTTCCATAATCCAAAAACTTCATGCATTTCTTTATATATATCGGCGATTATTTCAGCATCATCATACCGCTCTTGTTTAATTGCAATCTCCATTAAAGTTAAAAGCATAGTTGGAATCTCATTAACTGTCACTAAAAGTTTTTCTTCTTGTAATTTAGCGGCTACTTCTAATTTTGCTTGAGCTATGTAGAGATTGACTAACTTTTGTTTTTTATCTATTAAATGTTGTTCTGGTAATTCATTAATTAGCTTCTCAGCCTGTTCAAGTTTCCCTTGATTAATATACTTGTTGATCAAAACTGCTTGAGCTTGATTTTTAATCATTGGATTGTCACTAGTTAAACACTGTTCCAATAAACTGTCAATTTTTTGCTGATATTTTATAGCTTCATCCATCTCGTTTAATGAAAGCAATCCTTCTAAAACAACTGCTACATTAACAATTAGATTATCACAAGTTGGATATTCATTTATTTTATCTATTGCAATTCTATATGCCTGCTGAAAATCTTTGATTGCAGCTAAATCGTTTAAAAACAACACAACTTCATAATCTGACAAATCATCTTTAAATGACAATAGAGTATTTAAGTCTGTTTTTAGGATTCTTGCTAGAGCTGGTAAAATAGTAATATCTGGATAACTAATCCCGGTATCACATAGTTAAAAATATTGGTGTCATTTAATCAATTTTGCCGATAAAGCGGTAGAAGATTTCTACCTCCTGTTCCCGGCTTCCGTCCTCACCTTTGACCGCTTCATGGACAACGATTTTTTCAATCAGCGTATTCAAAAGTTCGGCGGTCAGTTCTGTTGGATTGACGCACTCTTTCATCAAGGCAATCCATTTTTCTGCGTCTGCGGCGTTCTGGCTTTCAGTGGCGATAGCGGATTGAAGCTGTTCAATCTTTGTGTCCAGTTCAGCCTGTTCGCTCTGGTACTTCCCGGACAGCATAGAGAAGTTGTATTCTGTGATACGCCCCGCCGCCCAGTCCTCATACATCCGGGCAAACAGGGTATCGACTTCGGCTTTCCGCTTCTCCGCTTTGTTCAACTCTGCGGCTTGCTTCTTTCTTGCGGCGGCCTGTCCCTTGTCATTGGCGTTTAACAGCCGCTTCAAAAGCCGTTCTTCATCATGCTGTACCAGCCCCGACCAGTATTGCAGACGGGAGAGGACATAGGCGTAAAGCACATCATAGCGGATATAATGCATGGAGCATTGGCGTGTGCCCTGTCCGTACTTGCTACAATGATAATGGCCGTAAGGCTTGCTGTTCTGCCTGTTCTCCCCATAGGACAACGACCAGCCGCAATCCGCACATTTTACCAATCCGGAAAAAATCTGTGTTGTACCGTCCTTGCATTTTCTGCGGCGGTTTGCTATCTGCTCCTGTACCTGCCGGAAAACCTGTTCGCTGATAATCGGCTCCTGCGTGTTCTCCACCCGCACCCATTCACTTTGGGGCTTGCGTATCCTCCGCTTGTTCTTAAAGGAAATGTTTGTTTCCCGGTAGTGGATGGTATGGCCGATATAGGTTTCGTCTTTCATAATGCTCTTGACCTGCGCTATCGTCCATGCGTAGCTTTTTTCCTCTGGCGCACCCGCATAGATGTTTGCGAAAGTCCCGTCACGCTGGAAGTTGATAAATCCCGGCGTGGGAACCTTTTCCGCAATCAGTATTCTTGTGATACTGGCCGCCCCTCTGCCATGAATGGCGAGGTCAAAAATCTTCTCCACTATCCAGCGGGTTTCCTCGTCGATTATCAGCTTGTTTTTGATTTCCGGGTGTTTTCTGTACCCGATGGGAGCATAAGCGCCGATACGCTGTCCTGTGGCAAACTTTGCTTTGAAAGCGGCCTTTACCTTGCGGCTTGTATCTTTCGCAAACCATTCATTGAACAGGTTTTTGAACGGGACAAAATCGGAAAGCCCTTTCTCTGTGTCCTCATTCTCCGCAACGGCGATGTAGCGCACCCGTTTTTCCGGGAACAGAAATTCCAGATAGTAGTCCATCATCACATGTTCCCGCCCGAAACGGGAAAGGTCTTTCGTGACAATGCAGTTTACTTTTCCGGCTTCCACATCGTCCATCATGCGCTGAAAATCCGGGCGTTCAAAGTTCGTCCCCGACCAGCCATCGTCCACATACTCACCGACTACATGAAGTCCCTGTTCCTTTGCGTACTGTTGCAGGATTGTCCGCTGTGTTTCAATGCTTACGCTGTCACCATAGTTTTCATCGTCCCGGCTCAATCTCATATAAAGCGCCGTGTTGTAAATCGTAGTATTGTAAGGTTGTTTCACCGTTAAAAATCCTCCTTCTTAAAGAAACAACCCACGCTTACAATACTTTTGCTCTATGGCAATTATATCATAAGCGTGGGCGTGTTATCAATGATGGGCTATCAGGTTGAAGCGGCTTTTTCTGCGGTATGCCGCACCACATCTACAATCAGATCACCGAGGGGCTTCCCGCCTGCGGCGAAGTGTTCGGAGATTTTTATACGGTTGTTCCCACATACAAAATACTGCGTGCCGTTCTCTGCTTGTATGACCTGCCCTGTCCGGGGCGTAAAAATATCGCTTTCGCTTTTTGCCATCCAGTGTCCTCCATATTCAGTTTTCAAGGTACAATGCCGCACAGGGGCGGCGAAAATTTCTGCTTATATCTATCACCTTTCCTTTACTGTGTGCCGCTGTTGCCGTTTCACCTGCGCCAGCACTTCCGGCGGGATACGGTCAACGAAATTGCGGAGATTGTGTAATTCGCTTTCCAGCGTTGCCCGTTCCATGCGGTCTTTCATCTTGCCTTGCTCACTGGCCTTTGCCCTTGCTTCCAGCTTTTTGTTTTCTTCCAGCAGGTCATTGATTGTGACCTTGTACTTTTTCAACTGCCCGGAGAAGTTCTCCATCTGCGGGAACCACTTTTTCAGCATGGAGAGGGCTTCCTCTTTTTTCTTTCCGGCGTTCAGCGGGTTAATGCCGTCAAGGGCGGCTTCAATGGCTCTGGCCTGTTTGGAGAGGGAAACCGCCTGTTTGAAAAGCCGGGTGGGGATATGCTTCCGGCCTGTCTTGCTGGCACTCTCCCCACGCTCCAAGTCGGGATATTTCACCACCATATAGGCGTGAAAATCGTCCTGCCACTTCGTCAGGTTTGCCCGGTTGCCGATAATCTCCTTTGCACACAGGCGGTTGTCCTTTGTCAGCGGAACAAAGGTCAAATGCAGGTGGGGCGTTTTCTCGTCCATGTGTACCACCGCCGACACGATATTTTCCTGTCCTACCCGTCCAATGAGGAAGTCCGCCGCCCTTTGGAAGAACGCCTGTATCTCCTTTGGGGATTTCCCCTTGAAAAACTCCGGGCTGGCGGTTATCAGCGTATCGACAAACCGTGTGCTGTCTTTCCTTGTCCGGCATCCGGCCTGCTCGATACGGCTCTGAATGAAGTGGTAATAGCGTCCCTCCGGCTTGACGATATGGAAGTTGTATTTGCTCCGGCTTGTGTCAATGTCGGGATTGCTGGCATACTGTTCTTTCTGTCTTTCGTGATGGGCTTCCAGCGGCCTTGCCGGGTTGCCCTTGTGCTTCTCAAACCGTAAAATTGCGTGTTGTGCCATTCTGCTCCTTTCCCCATTCCTTTCTTATCCGGGGTTTTCCACAGGGAAAATCCCGCAGAAAATAGCTCGGATAGGATTGGAATGGATAGAATATAAATCAATCTTTTTATCTTTGTATTTCTATATACCGTCCGGTTTTCGTACGTCTCAGGAGTGATTTCCGTACTTCATGGGTACGGTTTTCAGTCCTCCGGTGTACCAGAACGGGATTTCTTAAAGTCGGTGTTTGGAACCGCTTCATAGGATTTTGGGAAAATGCGGTTGGGTTTTCCACAGCCCTGCTTCTGGATCTCCACCAGTCCGGCGTATTGCAGTTCCCGCAGGGTATTCACCGCTTTCTGCCGCCCACAATGGAGCAGTGTGACCACTTCACAGATAGGGTAATACAGGAAAATCCGTCCGCAGTCATCCGCCCACCCATTCTTGCGGGATAACTCTGTCCGGCGCAGGATAAAGGCGTACAGAACCTTTGCCTCGTTGGACAGGGGCTTGAATGTGGGGGCTTCAAAGAGGAAATTCGGGAGCCGGGTGAAGCTGAACGCCCTTTCCGGCTGATGGATATAGATGGTATTTGTCATAGTGCGTTTTGTGGACGGTTAGAAGCCCGTTTTCCGGGGCGGGCGATACTTTATACCACCTGCCCCGGTTTGGGGCTTGCGGAGCCTGATAAATCAAGGCTTTTTTCACTCCTAACTGTCCACAGCAGACCTCCTTTTCCGTTCACTTTCTGTTTTCTGCCGCCTGTGAACTCTGGCGGCACAGCCGGGGCAGTATTTTGCCCGGTTGGATTTGGGGACGAACACACCGCCGCAGACCACACAGCGTTTCAAGTCCTTATCCCGGAAAATCTCCGCTTCCAGCGTCCCGTCCAGCGGCAAGACCGCCCATCGGAACCACTTACAGCAGACCGAGAAAGAAACTGTCTGCGGGCAGGTGCAGGTGTCCCCATCATCAAGGATAATGCAGTTGCCGTCCTCAAAACAACAGCACTCCCGGCGTATCAGGCTGGCCGCCTGTTTCTTCTGCGCCGGTGTCATGCGGTAAAGGGAACCGTCCGGCCTGCGCTCCAGTGGCGGCAAGTCTTTATAGAGGTTATTTCTCATGCGTTCCCTCCATTTTGCTTTCCGTTGCCGTTCTCCCCGAAAAGGTTTCCTGCCCCATTCCTGCGGCGTGTTCCCAACATGGGGCCCCACAAAGTCGTCAGACTTTGTGGGGAGAGGAGCCGCAGCGGAGCGAGTGAGCTTTCGCCATCTGGCGGAAGCGAATGATACGCAGCTTGCGGCGACGAGGCACGCTCCCCGCAACTTCGGGACAAAATGTCCCGAAGTCCGGCTCCTTGCGGTGCTTCCCCATCCGGGGTATTCCTTTTCGGACGGTCATTCTGTTTTCAAGGTGCTGTCCATCGATGAACTACCCTAAGTCTACACCTAAATGACCGCCCGTCCCGTATATCCGAAAGGTAGGAAATTGGCCTAAAAAACAGGCTATTTCCACGCTTTCGGAATTGTGGTATAATAAAAATGATATTTGCAGACAAGGGGGGAGCGCATGGAACTATCCATACAAGAACGATTGAAAGACCTGCGTGTGGAACGCGGTCTGACGCTGGAACAGCTTGCGGAGAAAACCCACCTCTCCAAGTCCGCTTTAGGGAGTTATGAGGGGGACAACTTCAAGGACATCAGCCATTACGCCCTTATTGAGTTGGCAAAGTTTTACGAAGTGACTGTTGATTATCTGCTGGGCCGTTCTCAAACAAGAAATCACCCAAACGCCGATCTTGCAGACCTGCATTTGAGTGATGATATGATTGAACTATTGAAAAGCGGGCTGGTGGACAATTCCCTTTTGTGTGAACTGGCGACCCACCCGGATTTTCCCCGGCTCATGGCCGACCTTGAAATCTATGTGAACGGCGTGGCGGGAAAACAGGTACAGAGTGCAAACGCCATTGTGGACGCCGTGAGTGCAACGATTATGAAACAACACAATCCCGGCTTGACTGACCCGCAGCTGCGACAGCTTATCGCCGCCCACATTGACGACGACAGCTTTTGCCGCTATGTGATACAGCAGGACATAAACAAGATAGCCTTCGACCTGCGGGAAGCCCACAAGGACGATTTTTTCAGTGTCCCGGAGGACAATCCACTGGAAGATTTTTTGCAGACCGCAGAGGAAACCACCAGAGAGGACAGCGACCCGGAGCAGGCGGCTATGGCATTTATCTGTAAGCGGCTCAAGCTGAACTATGGGAAACTGTCAGAGGAAGAAAAGAAGTGGTTGAAAAAGATTGCACAGAAATCGGATTTACTGAAAAATCCAAAGCCGCAGCGGGGACGCAAGTAAGAGAATAATAAATCAGATTATATGGAGGTATTGGTTATGAAAAAGTGGTTACTGATAATTTCAGCGACTGTTATTTGCGTTGCTGCCGCTTTTTTATATTTCTTTAGTTTAACTCCCAAAGGAGATACCATTACCAGCAGAGAAAGCATATTGAACACCGCAATTTCAAAAGGGAATGAATGGACTATCGCAAAAGAACTGGAACTTGGCGGTTATATCGTGAGTGGAGCATACAGTACAGATAATAAATCTACACTTGCTATCTTTGAACCAACAGGAAATGGAGACTACAAATTTAGTACATCAACAAACCGAAATAGTGATGAGATTATTGTCGGTGGCGTTGCAATAAACGGAGAATGGTATGATTTAATTTGGTTTAATGGTGCTAAAACAGAGTATGCTGAAATCACTTATACAATAAATGGACAAGTGCAAGATACATTGAGATACAACACAGATGATATGGATATTATCTCAATTAAAAACCCAGAAAAAGAGTATTCCATTCATGTGGCTTACTATGACAATGATGGAAATAAATACGAATAAATTGTTTTTCATCGAGAAAATAGCAAAGCCAGCCGAGCCAGTCAACGGTCAAGATGAACGGCGCATTTCATGCGCCGCCGTTGACAGTCCCGCCCGTCTTTGCTAAAGGGTAATCAAGGCGGGAAAGCCCTAAAATGGCTTCACACCTATTTCAATAATTGGAGGAGATAAAAATGAGATCAGAAAAGGAAGTTTATGATATTGTTTTGAATTTTGCAAAAACAGACAAACGCATTCGCATGGTTACTTTGGAAGGATCTAGAACAAATACAAATATTCCGCCTGATGATTTTCAGGATTTTGATATTACTTTTTTTGTTACGGATATGGACAGCTTCACAAGTGATGATAAATGGCTAGATATATTTGGTGAAAGGTTGATTCTGCAAAAGCCGGAAGATATGGAATTATTTCCAGCTGTAGAAAAGGGATTTTCATATTTAATGCTGTTTACTGATGATGTTAAGATAGATTTAACTTTGCTGCCGCTGGAACTGATAGACGAGTATTTTACATGGGATAAACTGGTAAAGTTACTGTTGGATAAAGACAACCGTATCGTAAAGCCGCCAATACCAACGGATATAGACTACCACTTGCAGAAGCCTACTCAAAGAATGTTTGACGATTGCTGTAATGAATTTTGGAATACTACAACATATGTAGTAAAGGGCTTATGCCGCAAAGAAATTCTTTTTGCTATTGACCATATGAATGATATAGTACGAAAAGAATTGCTTCGCATGATTTCCTGGCTGATTGGTATCAAACAGGGATTTCATTTCAGTTTGGGAAAAAACTATAAATTTATGAAGCAATATGTCCCAGAGGAATTGTGGGAACGACTTATGTCTACTTATAATATGGATTCCTATCCCCATATGTGGGAATCCTTTGAACAATGTATGGCATTGTTCCGGGAGGTTTCGTCAGAAGTGGCATGCCAGTTGGATTACCAGTATCCACTATATGATGAAAAAATCAGTAATTATGTGATTCGGCAAAAGAAAAAATATGGCATTGAAGATGATAACAAATAAAATTTTTTCAATCGAAAAAATTTATTTTGATTATTCAATTTTGAAAAACTGAATACCTCAAAATCAGAAAGAGCGCGGCCAAGCACTTTGAGGGATTGGCCGCCTTGTCCACCCATCCAGCGGGGCGGCGGGCGGCGGTCAAGGCCGGGTGTAACCCCGTTCATTTCAGCCTTGACGGTTGCCCGCTGTCCTGCTACTTTTCCGGGAGTGTGGCCACAACTTCGGGACACTTTGTCCACAAGTCGGAGCGTAGGACGAGGGACGGGGGCTTTCATATACGCCCTGTCTGCTGATGAAACCAGACCTGCGCTTGCGGCTCCACGCCACGCAAGCACAGCCCTGTTTTCTTGCCGCTTCAAATCTTGCCGCTTCAAATGCCCTTGCCCTCCCCGGCGGCAACGGCATTTTCACGACAACGCCGACAGAGCGTATAACACACTACACTTTGCTTCGCAAAGTCGTGTGCCAAATGGGGGCGTTGCCCCCTTTGGAAACCCCCACAAGAAAAGGCGATATGCTACCCCTCAACGGGGCGCATACCGCCTTTTCTTGTTATCCAGCCCTCCGGCTGTATTGGTTGAGCAAAAGTCAGCGTGGGATTGGTGTGGTATCTTTATCTAAGTGAACCCCCCCGCTCCCATTTATTGACTGCTGGCGTAGTAAGATTTAAAAACTTGGCTAATTGCTCTTGTGTATACCCTAAAGCTAATCGCTTTTCTTTAATTATTTCATTAATTTTCATTAATTTTCACCTCATTATAGTAATATAATAACATATGCATTCTAAGATACAATTGACCGTTAGTTACTATTGCTGGGAAAAAATAAACGAATTGTTAATTAAACTGTTACTTCCTCGCTACTTTGAATTACTTTTAATTCTTTACGTTTATAAATCCATCCACCAATAAAGACAATATTCGCAAAAAGCCACGCTAATGGATTTGCAAAACAAATTGCATTAAAACCAAATGATGAAACAAAAAAGAAAGCAACAATACAGCGAGCTATCATTTCTGCAACACCGCCAAACATTGCTAAAAAACTATAACCTAATCCCTGTAGTAAATTACGCAATATAAATAAAATACATAAGATATAATATCCCATCGAATTAATTAACAAATATTGTTTAATTTCTGCCATAATAACAACTTCTTTAGCATCGATAAATAACAATGATAGATAATCAGAAGTAAAGTAAACAAATATAAATACAATAGCACAATAAGCAGCGCCAATAATACAACTTACTCGTAATCCGGCGAAAATCCGTCCTATTTTATTTGCACCTAAATTCTGACCGCCATACGTTGCCATTGTTAACCCTAAAGTTTCTAATGGCTGAGTCAACATAACAGAAATTTTAATCGCAGCAGTAACTGCAGCTACAACATCTGAACCTAAAGTATTAACAGCAGATTGAATCACAACACTGCCAATTGCAGTAATCGAAAACTGCATTGCCATTGGTAAGCCCATTTGTAATAATCGAATACTGTGTTTTTTACTGAATTTTTTATCATCATGTTCGAAAGTTAAAACGTCGGTTTTCTTTTTCATATAAATATAGCAGGCTGCTCCAGATAGAAATTGGGCAATTACTGTTGCATAGGCAGCTCCTACTGCTCCCATATCAAATTGAGTAATAAAAATCAAATCTAGAACAATATTAATTATTGATGATAAAATCAAAAAATATAACGGTGTCCTTGAATCTCCGATTGCTCTTAAAATACTTGATAAAATATTATATAGCATTGTGGCAAATAATCCAATAAAGATAACCACGATATAATCATATGCCTGCTGATAAATATCACTTGGTGTTTGCATCAACTCTAAAACTGATGGTAAAGCAATAACAGTAGCAATTGTCATAATTGCTGTAATCAACATACATAAATAAAATGAATTAACTATGTATTTTTTCATGTCTTGTATTTTTTTACCACCAAAACTTTGGGCAATTGGAATTCCAAAACCACTACATATACCAATTCCAAAACCAATAATCATAAAGTTTAGTGATCCGGTCGACCCCACAGCTGCTAAAGCTGTTTTCCCAACATATTTCCCAACAATAATTGTATCAACCATACTATAAAACTGTTGAAAAATATTACCTATTACTAAAGGTATCCCAAAAGCAATAATCAGCTTAAGAGGACTACCTGTCGTCATATCCTTTTTCATCATTTTCCCTCCTTAAACATGTTTATTTATTATACATTATTTTCTAACAATGTTAAGAAAATTTATAAATATGAAAAACTATTTATATCAAGTAATCACTTTATTAAAAAATATAGTTTAATACATTTATTGACTGAAATTGACAGTATCTTTAATTTATTATATATTCATTTGCAGAAGGTAATATTTATGTTAATATTTACTGCTTTATTAGATAGGAAAAAAAGAAAATGAGTTTATTAACAATTAAAGATTTATCTCATGATTTTAGAGATAAAATATGATATAAAAATGAACATATAGTCATCTTAGGAGCCAATGGTGCTGGTAATAGCATATTAATGAAATTGCTTACCGGTGCTTATTTACCAGAGTATGGTCAAATTATTTGGCATTCTAATATTAAAGTCGCCCACCTTAATCAATATGCTACTCTTAATCAAGAATAAATAATCAAAGAATATCTTAGTCCTGTCTACAATGAAGAATATTTTTTAGAACAAAAAATGCTAACACTGTATCAAAAAAAGAAGTTTTAATAATAATGAAGAACTTTTGACTTTACTTCAATAAATATGGTAACTGCAGGACTTGGGATTAATCTAATTGGACTTGATAAAAAAATTAATAAAATCAGTGGTGGACAATGTGCTAAAGTGATTCTAGCTAAATTGTTATTAGAAAAACTAGATGTTTTATTATTGGATGAACTTACTAATTTTTTAGACACTAAACATATTAATTAGCGAGTTGACTTTTTAAATAATTTTATGGGCACCTATATTGTTATCTCGCACGATTTTGATTTTCTAGATAAAATTACTGATTGTATTTTAGATATTGATTATTATACAATAAAAAATATCATGGAAAATATCATGGAAAATATTCATCTTTTTAAAACAAAAAACGTCTTCGCACTGATTATCTAAGACGTTATCAAAAACAACAAACACATATAAAAAACGGAACAATTTATCCGCAAAAATATAGCTGGGAATAATTCAGAAATAACTCAAGGAAGACGTAAACAATTAGCTCACTTTGAACGTCTAACATCACCTATTACAATTATAATACTGGATTTTAAATTTAAAAATCTACCACTTTTAACGAAACAAATTCTTAAAGTAGCTAATTTAACGATTGGATATCATAAGCCTTTACTTTCAAAGATCAGCTTTTCACTGTCCGCTCAAGAAAAATTGCCATTACTGGATTTAACAGTGTTGGAAAATCAACACTTAAAAAACGTTACTAGGTGAAATTATTCTGATATCAGGAACCTTTATTTTTAATGAGCAAATAAAAATTGCTTATTATAATCAAGATTTAATTTGGACTAATGATTATCAAACACCGTTAGAAATAGTTCACGATAGTCATCCTAAATTAGGCATTAAGACAATTCGAACCAATCTTGCACATTTCAATATTACGACCGATCTTATTGATAAACCAATTATCCAATTAAATGGTGGTGAGCAGGCAAAAGTAAAATTATGTATGTTGCTATTATTACTAGCCATTTATTGATTTTAGATGAACCAACTAATCATCTAGATCAAGAAATAAAAAAAAGCATTGGCAAAAGCAATTAAAAATTATTCTAGTAGTGCTATTTTAGTTTGCCATGAGCCTGATTTTTATCAAGAATTAGTTGATCACATAATTAAAATAGAAAACTGTAATTTCTAATAAAACCTACATAGTAGTTAATGATCTGATGCCTCTTTAATATTCAGCGTTTCATTTATTTACACAGTCTACTTTAGAAGTACCATACCATAACATCTACTAGTAGGTTTTAGATTTATTAAATTTGAAAATTTTACTATAATAATTTTTTTCTTAATTCATCACCAGATTCAGGATGTAAGTAAGCAGGCGCTATATCAAAAACAGTTTTACATCCATGTTGACCCTCTTGATACATCCGATGCGCTGCTCGAGCATATGCAACTAATACACTTGACGTGAATTCCGGATTTGAATCTAAGGTTAATTTATACTCAATTACATGTTTGTTTTCTTGTTCGAATCCAGTTGTACCACTTCTTAATACAACCCCTCCATGAGGAATTCCTTGGTGATCACGTAATAATTCAGCTTCACTTATAAAATGAACAGTAGTATCATAGTCTGCAAAATAATTAGGCATTGTCTTAATTTCTTCTTCTATTCTTTGTAAATCAGCCCCTTCTTCAGCAACAACAAAGCATTCACGAGTATGTTTTTGACGTGTTACTAAAGTTGGATTCTCCCCATTACGAACACTTTGAAGAGCAGCTTCTACTGGAATAGTATACTGTCTTGCATCCTTAACTTCGTCAATTCTTCTGATTGCATCAGAATGTCCCTGACTAACCCCTTTTCCCCAAAAAGTATAATCATGACCCTGCGGTAAAATAGCTTGTCCATAAAGACGGTTTAATGAAAATAACCCTGGATCCCAGCCAACAGAAATAATACTTATATGTTTATTCTTTTTACTTGCCTCATTAACATTAGCAAAATGTTCAGGGATTTTAGCATGTGTATCAAAACTATCAACTACATTAAAATATTCTGCTAATTCTACTGTTTGTTTTGGTAAATCATTGGCACTACCACCACATAAAACAAGAACATCAATTTGATCTTTCATATCATAAACTTTATCCATACTATAAACAGGTACATCACTATGTGTTTTTACTGATTTAGGATTTCTTCTTGTAAAAACCCCAGTTAGTTCCATATCTTGACTATGTAATACTGCACATTCTACCCCACGTCCTAAATTTCCGTATCCTACAATTCCTATTTTTATCATGTTTCCACTCCTTATATTTTTTAATATTTTATCATTCTTTTATCAAAAAAACACGAATATGAAATTTTTCTTACATCAATATATTTTTTTCTCATATTTAAACTTCTACTATTAAATATATTTATTTTGGCAACTAATAACTATTAGCTAAAAAGGGGAGGAAATGATTTCAACAAAAGAAAAAATATTATTAGAAGCACTAACTTTATTTTCAAAAAATAGCTACGATGCAATAACTGTTAACCAAATTGCTCAAATCGTTGGAATCAAGGCTCCATCACTGTATAAACATTATCGAAGTAAACAAGAAATTTTTGATGCAATTATATTAAAAATGACCGGAATATCGCCTAAACAAGATATGAACCGTTTCATTAACATGGATGAACTGGAATTGATCAATATAGGTAAAAATATGTTTACGTATTTTCTTCATGATGTGGTGCAAAGCAAATTTAGAAAAATGCTTACAATCGAACAATTTAAAAATAAGAATTTAGCAGACCAATATATCAAACAGTATTTTGATTATTCCTTATCATACCAGCAATATATTTTTTCTATTTTAACTAAACAAGACATACTAAAAAAACGAAGATTCTTATATTATTGCCCTCCATTTTTATGGACCAATCTATTTTCTTATTTCACTATGTGACGGTGCCCCAGAACGCGAGCAAAAAGCAATAGATATTTTAGAACGTCATATTAGGCAATTTAATCATGTATATATTAATTCAGGTAGGTAATTATGAAAATATACAAGCAATCAAAAAATATGATCTACGGTAAAATACGATGAATCGAATCAGAGTCTTTTCTAGCGGCTTTTTATTCGTATTTGCTATATATTGTCTTTTAAAAAACCCTAATCTTCCTTTTAACTTAACCTCTTGGGTATATCTTTTAACAACTATCTATTTTACAATCTTTCCTATTAAAGATATGATAGCTGCATTTAACACTACCCTATATAAAGGTCGTCAGTTTTCAAAAAAATACTTTCCTAATAATCAGTTAGATTAGATAAACTTTAAAAACATCGTTCAAGAATATAATAAAAGAGCTTTTTGGTTATTGGTTTTTTAGCTTATTTTCCTATTGATTCCAGGATTTTTATATTTAACAGGGTATCTAGAACGGATCTGGATTTTCGTTTTCTTTGCTCTATCTAACTTCTCTGTATTTTTTGCTATTTTTGGCTGGTGCCCTTTTAATTCTATTTTTATTAAACCCGAATGCTGTATGGAATGTCATATTTATAATTGGGATTCTTTTTTTCAATATAGTTTTCTTATCTTTATTCCCTCACCATATACAATTTGGCTTTTTTGTTTAGGGTTTCTATGCTTGAATGGGTATACATGCATTATAAACATCCAGAACACTTTTATAAAATCAGTAACAATAATTTAAGTTGTGAAAACTGTGACCTTGATGCCTGTCGAAAACATAAAAAGAAACTATTTCATAAACCCCTTAAAGATGAATATCAAAATAAATAAAAAGACAACTACAAAATCTAATATATTTAAAGTTGCCCTCTTATTTATATGA
>OAWY01000383.1_pt1 | contig 32020 bp, 37 predicted proteins | sample 1495591 | NCBI WGS metagenome assembly OAWY01 (sample SAMEA2580283, study PRJEB22360) | human gut metagenome | biome: human gut; feature: human-associated habitat; material: faeces | place: Denmark | collected 2008/2010
TACTTAAGGGTAACAGTATTATTTACTTCTATGACAGTAGTTTAACAGGGACTGTACCAGAACCGTACCAGAATACAGTTAAAATCAATTTTTATTATATTGCCAGTACTTCATTTTTCCAGTTTTACATCTTTTGACTGATTTTCTAAACCATTACTTTATAATTAACTTTTTAAATAAAAAAACCTTCCTGCAATTGGCAGAAAGGAGTAATAACAAATGACAGATCAGAAACTTAGTGTGGGTAATCAGTCCACACTGAAAGAATCCTTCAATAATGTATCTTCAATCTACAGATATTCTAACACTTCTAGTAGAAAAAATTCAACAATTTATTCATCAACAAATAATGTTTCTTGATAACTCATAATACTGAGTTTAACAAAGTATTATGGTAAAATTAAAGATAGGCAAATTTTACGGGACTTAATCAATCCACTATTTTGCCGGAAGGAGGAATCCTTCAATGGTAATATCTTCAATCATTCTGCATCTTACGCTTACCATCTCTACTAAAGATTTGGTAACCGTGCTATTAGGATTAACCAAGTTTGCCTTACTTATTCGGAAAGCTAACAAAAAAGCGTAAAGCAGAATAAACTTGGAAACACAGGCTAGTGTGGGCAAGCACACCAACTAGTCTGTGTTTTATTATATCATAATATAAAACACAGGCTGCGTGTCACTTCTAGAAAGCTCACTTATTTGATAAGCAGCTTATTACCAGGGTGAATCATCGAATAGATTGTTTTACCATTTTGAGTAGCCAACGTATATACGTTCAGGCCGTTCCGTTGAGCAATTACCCACCAGCTGTCGCCAGACTTAACTGTGTAATACGTGTGAGTTACACCACTCTTTACATATTCCAGCGTATTGCTTGCCGGGCCAGTTGCTAGATAGCCATAACCATGTGAGCGCGGCAGTAATGAACGATTTAATCGGAACTTACGCTATTTTTATCCTAAGGGGACTTATTTTGAGCACATTAGTGCTCAAGGCTTGAAAACCACCTTACTCGAAATTAATCAGAGACCACTTAAAATACTTGACTGGCAAACACCTTATCAGGTCATGCTGACCAATTTGTCAAAAAATTCGGATTAAATTTGCAATCTACCACTTCAATGATATAATGAGTGTAATTTTTTAAAATAGGAGTTACTTATGAATAAAATTACACTTATTTCACCTTATTTCGGAAAACAATTTCCATCTACTTTTCCTGCATTACTAGATTCAATGAAACATAATCCAAAAGTGACATTTATCATTCCTACTAATATAGAGACTGACTCAATTAAATCAAGCGAAAACATAGTATTTGTTAAGACAGATTTGTGTAGCCTTAACGAAAACATTGATTCGATTTTAGGGTATCATGCCGCAATAAAATCCGCATATAAACTAGTTGATTTCAAACCGATGTATGGTGAACTATTCTCGCACTATATTAAAGATTCTACTTGGTGGGGATATTTTGATTCTGATATTATTTTTGGCGATGTATCGCACTTTCTAACAGACAACTTTTTAGAAAACTATGATCGCATATATACTCATGGTCATCTTACTTTATTTAGAAACAATACATGCATGAACACCTTATGGAATAGAAATTTTAATTTGCCAGAAGTCCCATCCTTTAAAGAAGTAGCTACAAATAAAGCAGTATTTGCATTTGATGAATGGGGTTGGGGAAAAAATAAAGGTCGTGGTCTATCATATGCGTTAAAGCATGAGAATAACATTCGACAGTATGACGATAATAAATGGTTTGCTGATCTTGTCAAAGACGAATTCGCATTTACCACAACCTCTGGAAGAGTTATTGATTATTTTACATACAATAAAGGAAAACTAGTTGGCTTTGGTACAGATAATACAAAGTCAAGCTATCTTTACGTTCATTTTCAAAAAAGAACAATTATTAATGAGAATTGTTCTTTTGATAAGCCAGTCTACATAACTCCAAATCTCTTATCAAATAAAAAAGGGTCTAATAATGACGAGCTTAAACGTTGGAAAGCTGATCAAAAGGCTCGAAAAATCAAACAGATAAAATCTAATCTCAACTTTTCATACTTAAAAAGACGCTTAAGATTTATAGGTACGGAACGCTAATAGACTATAGATTATTAAAACAATTATACAAAATTGCTCATGCGTTCAGTAATTAGAACATATTTATTAACAGCAGGAAGAAATGCCCACTGCGTTATTAGCCCGTTCCCAAATTCGATAGAATTAGGAATATCCTTCGGAAAGATAAACTGAGCTTGGTCGAATCCGCCAAATGTAAACACGCCGTCAATTGATCGTATAAATATAGTTATAATTGTGTTATGATTTTTGGAATTTAATATACTAATCTTATTTGTAAGATTTCCTTTACCTACCACGTCGATAAAAGTGTACCATCCGATATCCATTGACGAAGCCTGATTATAATTAATTTGAATATTAGATGTAGTGGCAGATGTTCTTGATAGTTCAAAAAACTTACCGGATTGACACTTAAAACGGATGCTATTCCCGTAACCATTTAAGTCTCCGTTAAGTAGAAATATTGAGTCTGAAGCAGAAATAGATGTATTTCTATCCCATAGAACAATTTCATACTCCTTGCCATCGATCCCATCTTCCAGATTTGTGATAACAATATTTTCCGTATTATCAGTCCTAAATGTATCGCCAAATTTAACGCTTGGCGATGCATTTGAAGCTAATATTTGCACGTCATTATATTCCCCAGCTTTAGCTCCAGATATTGCAGTGATATTTAACCCAGTATTGTTATAACTACGTTTTAGATCTAGCTTCCTGCATAGATGTAAATTTGCAATCTACTGTTACACTACTTTTAGCTTGCTTGTGAGGCGGATTCTGACGCCGTTTCAGTGTCAGATGCTGTAGAACTATTCACTACAGCGACTGTGGACTCTGGCCCTTGCACTTCATCAGCAACCTTATTAGCTGCTGCTTCGACTTGACTTTCCTCTTTACTATCAACTGTTGGTGCCGACACTGTTTGAACGTCAGTAATAACGCCCAGCATACCAAGGATCGTTAATACAGTGTTAATCACGGCAATGATGGCTGACCAGTCGCCAGTAAACTTAATGCCAAACATGGCAAATACTTGTTGAATCAAAACGATCAGTAAGGAAATGATCCCAGCGATCAATTTACCGTTCAAGCTTCCGTCAGCATTCTTGAAGCTAATTTTTTTAATCATTATTTTCCCTCCTAAAGGAACTTTTCTGCGATATAAATAACTAACGTGACGAGCACGCCACTAACCAAGACACCGATCAACCAATTTTGAATGGTTGTCACGCGGTCAATTTGATGGCTGGCTTCAATGGACTTGGCCAGGGCCTTGTCCGCTTTGTCGCCAATATCGTCAACCTGATTCAGCTTTTCTTCGATATTTTCAACTTTCGTTTTGGTGGCAGCCACATCCTTTTGAATATCCATTAATAGCTTAGTTGTATCATCGTATTGTGCCATTACCGCACCACCAATCGCTGGCCGGGATAAATAGTGGTGTAAATCGTCTTTCCGTTCTGACTAGCTAATGTAGTCATACTTAGGCCGTTACGTTGTGCAATTGCCCACCAGCTGTCGCCAGACTTGACTGTGTAATACGTGTGAGTTGTACCACTTTTTACATATTCCAGCGTATTACTTGCCGGACCGGTTGCTAGATAGCCATAACCATTAAAACGTGGCTGACGTACCCAGCGATACCCACCTTGAATAATGGCTTGATCAGTCTTGATCGTAGTCCCAGATGGCAAAATAGTGATCGCGTTTGATGACGTTGACGCACCTGTGCGCAGCTTAACCGCAGTCTTGAGTGTGTAAGTTTTCGTTTCTTTTACCCACTTGGCTGAGTAAGCTGGTTTGAAAATGTTTTTGTTGGCTTTTCTGTTGTTAGCCTTAACTGCATCTTTATTGGTCGGCTTTACCGTTGATTTCTGATTAGCAGTGTAATAGTTGCTATTTAATTGGCTAACATCAAAGCCACCATAGCTAATACGGAACTTAGCCGTTGATGACCACTGCCATGCGTGGTTAGTTGAATACCAGTTCTTACCGCTAACCACATACGGGTAAGCAGCAATCCAGCCAGTTTTGCCCTTGATGGTCATCTTGTTGTTAGCCCATGATCCTGACGTGTAAATGTCGGCCCGATAACCAAACTTCTGAATCTCTTGCATGAAAGCGGCATTGTTGCGGTCATTGGACGCTTTGGACTGATTATTGGCTTCCTGTGATTCTACGTCCGTTGCCAATACCGCACCAACTGGTAGTCCTGCCGCTTTAGCCGTTTGCCCGGCAAAGTCAGCTTCAGCGATTGCTTGTGCCTTAGTGGCGTAGCGCGCAAAGTGGTAACCATTAATATACATTCCCGCTGCTTGTACATTTGCAATGTTGCTGGCAGCATACGGGTCTTTGTACGTACCACCTTCACTAATCTTGACCGTAACAGCCTTAACGCCAAATTCATTACGCATCGAAACGTATTCGGCGGTACTCATGTAGCCGTTGTTATTCGACACATCGACCATATCCATGCGCGCGGCACTGGCATTTAGCCCTAAAAAAAGAGCCGCCATGGTGGCCGCTCCTGTCAGTGCTAGTTTACTTTTGAGTTTCACTCTTATCATCTCCAATTATCTTCCTAAAATTGCTTCACTAACTCGATCTGCAATTAGTTGCATACCTTTATCACCAGGATGCGCTGCTTCCCCTGAAGATTTGACCGTCCATGTTGTACCATCTTCACCAGTTCGTTTTGCTCCAATGAAGCTCTTAGTATCACTCATTCTGGCAATGTCGGTAATGTCAATTTGTGTAGCGCCAGCTGCTAGACAGGCTTCTTTAAGATCTGCTAGTAGACTGTCGTCCGCAAACCACCGAGCAATCCAGAATACTCGCGCTTTTGGCGCTTTATTCTGGATGTTTCTGATGAGTGTTTCGGCGTCTGCTTTAAAGGTGGCTTTTTTGTCATCACTATTAACATTGTCAATTAATTGAACAATCACGACATCAGTGTCAGCATCCAAGGCTGGCGCAATTACGGTATCAAAAATCTTTTGTCGGCCCAAACTAGTGGTTTCCGTTTCCCATTGAGCAGCACTTAGTCTTGGCTGTACTACAGCCTTAGGATTTTGCTGGATAAATTTTTGACGTAATAAAGCATAGTAGTCATGATCTGGATCGCTGGCTGCCATCCCAATAGCTCCACGCGTAATGGTTAAGCTATTCCCTATGATTAAAACTTTCGCTGGTGCCGGATTATAGACCGTTAACTTGCCATCATTGTCAACCTGTACTGCATACTTATTACCGTTTGGAGAAGTCAAGTTAACGGCATTTTTAAAACTTTCTACCGATTCTAAGCGACTAGCAAGTAGGCCCAGCCTCTGGTTAACATTATCTAGTTTACGGTCAAGTCCGCTTTCAATCACGCTATAGCTGAATGGTAGTAGCGTATCGCATGAATAGAAAACAAATCCAGAGTAAGTCGGATTGGCCGTACTATGCACATCATCCTGAATTAAACTTGTAAAAATTCTGGCATGTGTCTCATCAGGTGTATACGTTCCTAGCGCAGACAAATCAGCAAACAATCGATACCCGGATTCTAAAGGGATATTTGCATATTCTAAATCAAGATGGTTATACCCCTTTTGTAGTTTCCAAGTATAGGCTGTTTCACTAACTAATAAATTATTTTGGTCAATTTGGCCAGTTTTGAAAATGTAATCACCAGCTGTGGGTGCATAAACATCAACTTCCTTAAGAACACCATTATCAATATTAGAGGCATTATCGAAAGTTCCAAATTGCAATCCCATGTGGTCATCCGGCGTAGCAGAACTTAATATGTCCACGGATTGTCCAATTTCAGTCTTTTCTCGTAGGTTAACGTTCTCTAACTGATCATTTTGTGTTTGATAATTAGCATTCAAACCGATGGTGTTAGAAACCGTGAGGTTCTTTAGAATTGCAGTTCCAGCCCCAGCAATGGTAAACAATACACCAAATTTATTTGAAAGATTAGCCTGAATAAAATCGCTTGGCGTAAAACGATAAACTGATAAATTAACCCCGTCTGGAGTGACCTTTTTCCCAACAATTTTGCTGTCATCAAAACGAATGCGCAAATCACCCAAAGTCGTTGGACCAGTAATTCGATAACTTAATGAGTTATTAGTAGATCCGGCTACCATTGTGATATAAACATCTTTAGTCGTATCAGCTTCTAAATAATATCCAAACCCACCATTTCCAGTTGTGGCAGTGCGCTTGAAAATCAACAAGTTGTTAGTGACTTTAAAACTATCACCCGCAACCCCATAAGCTGCATGATAGGTAGTTAAGTTTAATTCATTATTGTCAATATTTTGAATGTTTTCTGTCATACTATTTTCTTACCCTTCCAAATATTAAGCATACTGAGCCAAGCGGTAATTAACTAGCACATATTTATGAATAGCCGTCATATACTGCCAAGTCGTCATCAGCCCAGTACCAAATCCAAGGTCTTTCAGTGGAAGATCACTTGGAACAACAAATTGGTCGGGGTCAAATCCCCCAGGTGTGATATGGTCTTTAGTCGACCGTACAAAAATAGTCAAGTTGGTAGCGTGTAGGTCGGGGTTATTAATATGAACTTTTACAGCCCTATCGGTATTGGACTGCGCTATGTCGATAAAATTATGAATTCCAGGTTCAATGTTAGCATTTGTTGCACTAGTTTGATAGCCGCGGTCGATTGCCCCGGATCGACTGATTTCAAAAAAGTTACCGTTTTGACAGCGAAAAGTAATGCTTGACCCCCAGCCACTGAGGGCACCGTTCATCATATTAATCGTGTCACTTGAATCAATGCTAGTGTTGTTATCCCAAATTATTACAGTGTAAATTGCTCCAAAGGTAGCGTCTTTGAAACTCGTGATTAAAGTTTTTACAGTGTTTGCAGTTCTAAATACCCGGCCAAATCCGATGGACGGCGTTGCTGATTTATCCAGCAAATGCAAGTCAGCGTATTGCCCAAACGGTTGCCCAGTAATTCCTACCACCGTCATGCCAATATTACTATGTGTTGCATCTTGAGCAGCTTCACCCTTAGTTTGCAAGTGAATCCCATTCACTAGTAAATCTTTTGAATAACGTGCTCGTACTCGGCCACCAATCTCGTTATAATTACTAATATTTGTATTGGTAACTGGGTAGCTGTGATACTTTCCGTTGCCCGTGTCGCCAAGCTCATCGCCAATCATGATCCCATACACGCAATTTGTATTAGAACAACCAATGAATTGGTTGTTGTCGCAAGGAATATTGTCAGATTTATCTTCGAAATAGTTGCGCCGATATTGGATAAATGAGGCTCCCGAGTTCACTGCCCGGCAGTTAATAACCTTATTGTCTCGAGCAACTCCTAACTTATCGGCGCCTTGCATGTTGTCACTGATAATGCCAAATCCCCATTGAGGCGTACCCGACACCAAACAATTCTGAAAAACTGTCCGCGTGGCTTTGCTAATAAATCCATGAATCCCATTATATGCTTCGCAATTAATAACTTGAACGCCATCAACTAGACCGTCATAAGATTCAATTAAAAATCCATGGCTTTGCGCAATTGTCAAGCAATCTTCAATTTTAATTCCTTTAACCGTGCCACGAATATCAAAACCATTCGTAAAGCCCTGAGCGACTACGACGCCTAACCCGTTAACCATTGAACCCGATGAGCCTGTTGTAAAGAATAAGCCACCACCTCTAATAACAGTTCCGGCCGTTAAATCATTACTATCGAAAACCGGTTTTGTCCCAAGTAAAGTTACCTTCTTGTTGATGATAACATTATTAGAAATTTTGTAATTTCCGGCTGGGAAGACAATCTTAGTACCCGGATTTGCAGCTGCAATTGCTTGATTAATTGCTGTCAGATCATCATGATCCCCATCACCCTTAGCCCCATACCACTGCACATTTACAGCTCGGCTACTAAATTCATTATTCAACTTATCAATGAGGTTGGACCCCATAGGTTTAAAAGAAGTTAGTGATCCCAGCAACTCGTCCATTTGGCCTTTAGTGAACAGGTTACTCTGCTTTATTTGTACTTGTAACGTCGTTAGTAAATTCGCTGTATCAGCACCCTGAGCTTTCAAAGTCGTAAACAGATCAGTTAATTTTTGCTTCCATTTATTCAAGTCGCCATCAGCATCGTCAATCAATAACTTTACGGCATCAAGGAGCTTCTGTAATTCCGTCCGGAACGGTGCCTTATTGACAAACATATCGGGGTCACCACCATAAACGTGGAACCAGACATTAAAGGTTGTGATGCGTTTACCGTCAGCATTTTGTAACCCCAAGAAGCCATAGAAATAACCTTCCTGTGGGAACACAGTACCGGGAAGATTCATTTTAACTCGGCCTAGGCCAACGATATCATCGCTAGTCCCGACATAGCTAACTGCTTTACCGGTCTCAGCTGTCACTTGGTTATTCTCATCAAGGCTGCCCACGAAACCGGTCAAGAATGGCACTAACCCATCTTGAAACTGTTGCGCCAATCCATGTTCTTTAAAATGGACAACCAATGGGACTTGTTCATCTCCCACCCGGCCGTTGAAGCTATCACTCAAGTTAAACGCATCACCTGAACCAATTTGTTGCTTGTACGTATCTAATGTAATCGTACTAATCATTTACTCACCTTCCTCAATTTCTACTACTTTGCCGTTAACAATTTGAATCGGTACATCATACTTAGTCAGAATGTTGACGATAGCTTGCATGTTCGTCTCGTAAATATTTAGCTTTTCAGACATATCATCAAATTTATTTTTTAGATCATTTACTTTAAGTTCATCAGTATCTAATTTATCCAAGCACGGTTGTATGATCTCGAAATTAGAAGCCAACTTTTGATACCAATTATGGTCTAGCGGAAGTGTTGTTAATTCATCTGTCGCTAAAGCTTGTTTATCATTGTCCATTCGGCATTACCTTCTTCCAACTAACAACACCATTATTATCAATAGTTGGTTTCCAAACAGTGCCATCTTGGGAAACTAATTGATTGTTAGCATTTAAAATTTTGTCAATTTCTTCTTTCGTGTAAAAATCTGTAACGTCGATAGTTGGAATAGTTGGTTTATTAGTAATATCTTCCCATTTGATTGGGAATCTCTTGCTAATAACATCAACCGCATAAGTTACAATTCTTACCGCGTTTTTCAATGCAAGACTCATGAAATTTCACCTAATTCATTAAGTTTGTCGATCGTATCATCATCAGTAATTAAATCGCCATCTTGTAGATCACCTAATGCTGCCTGTAATTGAGCCATTGCTTTACCAACGTTAGTATGAGAATTAGTAATGTGTTTAAACATGGCAACATTAATATCATTGACTGCCAGACTAGCATTATCGAACGTAATCGTTGGCAACGAAAACTGATTAAATGGATTACGTTCATAACCGTTAAGCGCTACAGTAGTTTTCCAATCAAGGTTAGGCATAATTAGCTTTACCGTTTCACATTGCCTAATAATCACATTCCAAGCGGTAGTAGTAAGCGTTGCAATTGGTTGTGCTTGAACTGTTTGTCGAGCATATTCAGTCATTGATCCTTGATCAGTAAAACGCTCATCACTGAGGGGATCGCCACGTTGCAGTCCCCACTTTTTAACACTGTCATCATCACGATAAGTGAAATCAACTTGATACTTAGTTTGTGAATCATTTGTGCCACTGCTTTTATCAATTGGCTTACCCAAACAACGAACCTCATTGACTAAACTAGTTGTATCAAGTGACAATTTAACGTCTTCAACATCATGTTGGTAAAACAACGTATCAATAACAGGTTGCTGTTTTAGATATGTTGCACTATAAAAAATAATTTGTTGGTTATTAAGAACATAACTGGCATCGAATTTACTGGTATAATCTTGCAGAAATTTATTGAATGATGAATTACCAAGATCCTTAATTTGAATTTTAGAAAAATCACCAATAAATTTAGCTGTCACCCCTTGGTCGTTATTGGCGAGCATAAAGTTGACTGCATCTGCTAATCCGTAGGTTAGTGTCCCAATTCTGACATTATTTTGGCGTACATTATTGGCTAATCGGTAAAACAAGTGACTAGCCGTAACCTCATAAACAGATACCCCTCCAGAAACTGTCTTGGTACACTGTGTAATAACATAGCTTTGCCCGTCATAATGAACGATATTCTGTACGTCTAGCAGTTTAATAGCCTGCTCGTAAGCCAAGCTATCAGTAATCGCAAATGTCACTTGCCACTTTTCGTTGACCGTCCAAGATTCTTTAAATGTCTCTTGCAAGTCAGCTAGTGGCAACCGTTCTCTCTGCTGGTTAAGCCGATCACTGATAGTTAGCTTTGGATATTGAATCATCAATTTAGGTACTTGAAATAAAAGCTAACAGTACAATTCAAATCTTGACAACCAGTAATCTTGAAATGATTGTTACCGCTGGCTAACCGGATAATGCCGTTGTCAGTATTAATTCCAGCTGCTTTCCCATTAATTTGTGGATTTACGCCAATTAGCTTAAACGTATCACCAGTTTTTAATGGTCTCGTACATGTAATCGCATCGCCAGTCGTTGTGTTAGCAATTGTCGGTGAACCAATACCGGTCAATGTAATATCCAAATAATCGCTCTGCACCAAGGGATCAACTGGCAGTTCACCAATATTATTGACATCAAATTCAGATGCGCTGAATACATAATTTACTGTATCAGTCGGTAGCCCTAAACCAATATTTGGCATCTCATTAATATGAGTTGACGGCATAATACTTTGTGCAACCCCAGTAAAGTTATTTAGTGTAACAGTGATCATCATCATCTTGTCACCATAATATTCAGCAGTAATTGTCTTTTCACGGACGTGATACATGCGACCACCACCATTATCAAAGGCAACCCAATAATTATGACGCCGTATTAGAAAGTTTGATAGTGACTGGAAAGTTAGTTTTTCATCAGCATCACCGTGGCAATAAGCAACGAACTTCAAAACTATGTCACGTTGACCCAAGCGGCTACTAGCAAGCTGTTGACCATCGCGTGTACCTGCAGTTCGATAGGTATCGGCGATTACTGGTGGCAACCAATCAAAATCAATTAGATACACGTTACTTAAATTGTGATCATCAAAAATTGATTGCCAGAATTGACCATCTTCACTCAAGGCAATTTCAATCGGGTCAAAACCCAACGGGTTCGTATATTCGCCAAATAAATAAGCGTGCGGTTTGTCCGTACGCCTTGAAAACACTTGCATATTAACCTCCTAACTGTTCTGCATTCTGAACGTTTGAGCGTCTTTTTGACGCAACTTAGCAGCTAAATCGTCTAGTAGTTCCGGCTTCTTATCAGCGATAATTTGCAACAACGCATTGGCTTGCCGCAATAATGAATTAGTCTCGGCATTATCGTCTTCGTGATTGTTAGTAGCCTGAGTTGAGACGGGTTGAGCACGCATAGTTGTGTCCATAGCCTTAGCTAACAGTGGATAAGCCGTGACATCATAAGGATTAATCACAAACTCATGGTGTTGGTTATTATCGCCAATGATTGCAGTTTGCTCGTCAAATACTTCGCCACCATTTGCAAATCGACGACTACCTTGTGGGCCACTATGCAGCCAATCAACCTTGGGAACACCCCAAATAGAAGTATGCCCAATACTGTTTCGCCAATCAGAATTATTAAAGAAAGCTAACAGCTCATCGAGCGGATTCATCCGATTAGTATGTCCTGGCATCGCAAAAGCAGCAAATGTTCCTGGTGTATATTGCAAGATACCACCGGCTTCATTACCCCCACTATTCACATCATGAACAGTTTGAATAACAGATCTACCGCCAGATTCACTCATGATAGTCGCTTGTAGAAGTTCACTGAAGCCTGCTGGAAGACTATCAATATGCATCATCTTGGCAGCTTTCTCAATTAAGCCTGGATTATAGTGACCAGCCTTACCGTCAGATACTTCCAATGTTTTTTTGGTGCTGTTTAACATTTCCTTGAACTTATCCACTGCTATGCTTGATAGCTTGCTAATGGTTCCACTAGCTAATTCGCCAAAACTAGCTGCCCCTTTAAATAAGCCATCAGTAGCTTTATGAAGTAGCTTGGAAATATTTCCAAGCGGATCTTTGAGAAACTTTCCAACAGCCTCGGTCTTGTCACCAATCCATGAGCCAATGTCAGATAGCTTGCCCTTAGTCCAATTAATTGCATTGCCAACAATACCGCCATTTGCATAGTGATCGACACCGGCAGACGCCATAATAGCAGCTGTTTCATCACCATTGTATACTCGTGTACCAGCTGGCAAAGGTAGTACTGCATTACGTTGGTGCGTCATTTTGAGTTCACCAGAAGGTAGTTGTAACAATTCTTTCCAGTTCTGACCAGCACCATCGTTAACCATCGATAAACGAGTATGCACGACACCACCTCGAGCAAATTTAACTGGCTCTAAATGGTGAATGCTGGTCTTATGACCAGTGAAGAATTTCCAAACTGAATCAATCGCATCAACACCGGCATTAATAACACTTAAAACGCCGTTAATGCCATCTTGGGCGGCCTGCTTGATGCCTTTCCAGACATCACCGAAAAAGTCCCCTAATCCATTCCACATTGAATGCCAAACGGAGCTAATTGAATCTAAAACATCACTAATATGCGATGACAGCCAATGGGTAGCTGTCTTCGCTATTTGACAAATTCTGTCCCATATATCGCTGAAAAAGCTGCTGATACTATTCCAAATAGAATGCCAGATTCTTTTAATCAAATCTAGCGCATCTTTAATCGCATTCCAAATTGCTTCAATGATTGGCAATAACAATGCTTTCATTCCTCGCCATACAGCGCCAAAGAAGCTACTAATTGCACTCCAAACTATGTGCCATATTGAGCGAATCCCTTTTAATTCAAGATCAATAAATTCTGAAATTGCTTTAAAGATAACTTTAACTACTGAATAGATTCCCTTCCAAACAATATGGAAAAATGTACTTATAGCCTTCCAAACAGCTTTCCATACATGAATTACTGGGGTGAAAACAGTTCGCAGGAAATTTACCAGCTTAGACCACAGGCCCTTAACAGTTTTGATGGTAGCTTTAATTAGGTTGGTGAACGGTTTGATAAAAGGCTTTAGGATAAGCGCAGCTAATCCAACAGGAAGTAAAAACGCATACATTAATACTTTACCGAATCCTTTTAGAATATTTCCAATCGTTTTTAGTACCTGCTTAAAGCCTTTCGACACCGTCTTTATGATATTACTAATTTCTTTACCAATGGCTTTTTCCCAGCCAAGCTTTCCTGTAAAAAACTTTTTTACAGTATTTAAAGCCTTTTGAGCACCCTTAATCAAACCAGAGAACCATTTTTCAGCGCCTTTGAATGTGTTAGAAATATATTTTCCTATTTTGCCAAATGTACTGGTAACAGCTTTCCAAATACCATTAACAAAGTCCCTAAATTTCTGGTTGTGCTTATATAGTTCATATAATCCAACACCGATTGCGATGATAATTGCCGGAATTAACAGCCATGGTGTAAAGGCCGCACTTACCAGTCTTCCTGCAATAGTCGTTAAGTGTAATGTATCATTCATTTGCTTGAGGGCCATAACAGTGGTTAAAATCTTTTTTGCAACAAAAAACGTCGTTAGCGTTGCAGCAATGGCTTTAATTGCACCGTTGTTATTTGCTAAAGCCTTTAATCCTGAAGCTAAACTTCCTACTGATCTTGAAGCGGTTTTACTGTTATCAGAAGCCTTTCCTAACGGATTAATTAAATGGCCTAAAACCGTCACAACGTCTCCAATCATTGAACTGAGCACTTTAAAAGCAATAGTTAGGCTGCTTTTAACAATGCTACCAAATGCTTTGATGTTGCCAGCATTATTGGCAAGCCAAGCTGAAAGCTTATCGACTGACTTACCAGCGTTTTTAACCATCCGATCTAGGGAGTTTGTAAAGCCCTTGCCAGTGAAATTATCGCCAGCAAAGGCTTTAGTAACCGTAGCGAATCCTTTGCTTACCTTGTTGCCTAAGTCTTTAAATAAATTTTCGGTATGACTTTCAGATACCCATTTAGAAATCGTACCAAAGATTGGATTTTGCGCTTTTAGCAGCGGTTGTTCAATATCACCTAGAAGTTTTGGCATTTGTGCTTTAACCGTCCGTTGCATACCAGTCATGGTCTTTAACATATTGTCGGCCGCTTCACCATACTTATGATTACCTAATTCAGTAAAAACGCTCTCAAGGTCTTTACCAGTGATTTTTCCTTGCCGAGCCATATGACGCATTCCTGCAACGGTTGTGTGCTCATGCTTAGCTAGTGCTTCATCAATCATTGGGAAGTAAGCGCCTATTTGATTTAATTCTCCAGCAGACACCTTACCAGTAGCTAATCCATGAACCATATCTTGAGTTACTGACTTCATTTGATCGCCAGTCAGCCCGACAGCATCACCCATATTCAGCATGGCTTTTGACAAGTCATCGGCTTCAGATTTACTGGAGTGTAAATGGTAAAATCCTTGTTCTAGCTCGTTAACTAGATCACTAGCTTGACCAGTTTTCTTACTTAAATCATTGATTGTGCTGACCATACCTTTGGCTTGATTAGCTGATCCAGTTAAAGTTGTCCATGTTTGTAACATAACCTGCTGTTCTTTGTCAAAATCATAGCCGGCCTTGGTTGCTTCAACAATGCCGTCTTTAACTTTGTCATAAGCGCTGTACAGTGCATTACCAACAAATGTGCCTTCGATAATGTCACGCAAGCGATGGCCGTTTTCACGTGTTTTTTTGGCGCTCTCGTTAAACTTTTGGAATCCCTTACTGAAGCCATCTTTTACTTTTAGCGGCAATGAATGTTCCTTGGGAATTTGTTTAATTCGCTCGTTGAAATGTTTGAACATATTGGTGAACTTATCCTTAGCGCGCAAAAACACGGAGCGCTCCTTAGGAACGTCCCGCACTTTGCGTGAGAAGATGCCAATGTTTTCATCGTTGATTTTAGACTTTAATGTCGTCACAACATCATGTGGAATCTCTTTGAGATGGTCAATTAGGCCACTAATCTTTTCACGGATTGAATTGCTTGAATTAGCGACTTGGTCTTTATACTCATTAAAGTTAGCTTTAGCTTCGTCCATCGCTTCCTTCTGCTTGGAAGCGTAATTGTGCCACTGTTCGCCACTCTCACTAACTTTAGATCCCATGTTAGCAGCAGCATGAACTGCTTCGTCCATTGCTTGGCGTGCATTAGCAACCCCTTGGCTAATCTGATCCATAAATTTCCACACAAATGTCTTTTCAACAACTGCACTCATTAATCGGCCTCCTCTCTATCAGCTTTTGCTTCCATTAGTCTTCGATACATAGCCATTTGAGGCGTATCAGGTTGTCGTTCTTCGGTAGTTCGATAATCAGTTAATTTGCTAATCTCGTTTGCAATTTGTTCGTCAGACCGTTCTACAACTTCGCCCAACGGTTGACTGAGTTCAACTCCATAGGTTGCCTGTGGCATTAAACGAGCGTGCATTTGTTCGCGCTGCTGATTAAGCATGTTAACCTGATAACCATGCCAAACAGCTTTGAACTCAGCTGGCGTTAGCTGTTCTAATTGTTCCGGAGTTACTCCTGCGCTTCGGGCATAACTTATTGCGGTGTACCAGGTTGCAGAACTTTTTTCAGCTTGTCCAGTTGTGCTTGAAGTTGTTCCATACCCAACTGATCCTGATTGTATTGGTCGCTGCCCTCTTTTTCTGAGTCCAGCTTCTTCTGCATAATATCCAGAATCTTGTTGTATCCTTTGACAAAACTGGTAAGCTTCCGCGCTAAAAAATTATCAGCGTGTAAAGATTGAATAATATCAGAATAAGCGGCGTTGGTCTTATCATCGTCAGCAAAGATAGTGTCTTCGAGCGCTTCTACTACTTTGTCACGACTAGGTTGCGAACGCTTGAAGTAAGCTAATGCGTAATAATAAGCATTCACAATTTGATCAGGGTCTTCATCTAATAGGCCATCAATAAGAACATCAAAGCCGTCACGACCGTTTTCGCTGAGTTCTTTCTTTACTTGGTTAGCGAAAGCATAGTTAAGTTTAGGTGTACAAGTAGTGCCATCAATCATTAAGTTTTCCATAATCTAAATTACCTCCATTATTTTCCAAGTCCGCTAGTGGTGCCACCAATATCGGTGTTGTGAGCGAAATCAAACATCTTCAACCCGTCAGCTAATAGTTGTGGGTCAAGTTCAGCCACATCTAGCACACCATCTTGCGTATTGCCATCAATATTGTAAGTGATATTAGCATGTAACAAGTTGTTAACTGCTTCGGTTTCTGGCAATCCATTAGGCTTAGCCATACCAAATTCAGCGGGTACAGTCTTAACTTTCCCACCAGTATCTAAAGTTGCTTCATTGAAATCCATGCGCCAAATGCCAATCGCCACATCTTGTTGAACTGCTTTTTTAATTCCATCGTGAATCTTGTCACCGATTGTCCAATACGAATCAACGACAAATGTTTCTGATCGTGAACCAGACGTATGCAAAACGCCCTGCTTTAAGTTAACTGCCGAACTAGCACGAGTATTAGTTGTACTAGATGCAGCTTGTAATCCCAACATTTGAATCAGAGTTGCTTTATCATCCCACGGGAATTTGACCCCGTATAAAATTTTGTCAGCACTCTTTGTTTGTAGCTTTAATCCAGCCATATAGTGTTTCCTCACTTTCCATAGACAAAAATATCAAATAAATAAGCCAACCGAGTTAACGGCCGGCCTTCTAAACTGTTATCACTTAATTTACGCATTGACGAGCTGTCATACTTAGATGGCCATTCGGCTAGTGTCAATCGTTGCATAGCATTAGCAACTTTACGGCCTAATGCGTATGCTTGACCAACATTAGCTACATCAGTATAGACATCAACAGCCACGGTACCTAAGAAATAATCCAAAACTTTAATATCAGTTTGCTCTTGCTCGTTCTGCAAGCTGACAACTACCTGTGGAAACTTAGTTGGCCGTTGCTGGCCGAAATCATATACTGGAACGTTAAATGCTCGCAGACATTTTTTAACGCTCAATAGTAAGTCTTCCTCCGGTGACATATCAATCACTCCCCAATACTGCTAAGCGCATGATGCGCTCAAATTCATTATTAAGTCTCATTGCGATTTTCTCGCCGGTTGGCTTCATAAAAGGTTCGGCAGCCATTCTATAAGTGCCATATTCTACGTAGACACCATAATAATCAACGCCATCTTGACTAGTTAGCGGCTTCTTACTACCACTCCCAGCAATGGCTGCCAGTGCTCGCTTCTGATCTGCAACTGTTGCCATTGGCATAACAGATACCGACTTACCATCGTCACTAATCTTGATTTTTAGCGTTCCTTGCAATGTCCCAGTTGGCTCGTAACCAGACTTACCATGTCCAACTTGAGTGCGCTCTAAGCCTTGTGCAGCCTCTTGCTCACGTGCACCAGCATTCTTGATAAATGCTTTGCTAAGCGCCACGGCTCGTCGATATTCCTTATTGGCTTCTTCCATGGCCTCTGGCATACCATTGCGCGCAAGCCCTCTGGCAGTCTCAAATAATTGGTTGAAATAATCAACGTCAATTGAGAATGTAACGACAGGTATTTTGTCATAGTTATTCGCCATGTAATATCACCTCGTTATGGATAATGTAGAATGCTGTTTGCTTGTCATGCTGACTAACTTTTTGAATCTCATGCACCGTGTCGTTATCGCCTTCAACATATTCACCATCAAAGCCAATCGCGTCGGCCTGATAACGTCCATAAACACGAATAACAGTTGCATTGTACACCGTGCCATTGGGGGCAAATGTTAAATTGACCTGTTGAATATTAGCTGGCACTACTTGGCTTCGATAGCTTGCTTGATGATTAAGGCCGTCAGGATCTTCATCAATAAGCTTAGTTAATAGATAAACCTTATCTGGATAACGCATACCATCACCAGCCAATCGCAGTAGCACCGCGCGTTGTTTTAGCTTGACCATCTACCCAGGCTTGAAGATCTGGATAGTAGGGTGCTAGATCGTTAACGTTGAACTGAAAAGACAGCCCTTCTTCACTGTGAGACTTTTCACCTTCGTTATGAAATTTATTGAACTTAGTCACGGCCAAATTCTCTACAATGTAGTCTAATCCTGATGGCAAGCCTGAAATTCTAACTGAACGGCCCAGATATAAAATAATGGCTTGCTCCGCGTGATTAATATATAGTGTCAATCGTTCTTTTTCACTATCGGTTGGAGTAATGCCTAATAAAGTAATGACATGTTCTAATGTCTCATCATTGTCCTGTGCGTCACTCATAGAATGCCTCCTGACTAGTGACCGAGGCCTGATCCCGGTACGATAGGATCAGCACTAGTTACAAACTGTGCCATTGGAATCAATTTTTGATCGTAGACTTTTGTCCAGTTAGTGCCATCAGCTAAGTCGTCCATCGTAGGATAAGCTTTGCCCGAATGCTTGGAAGTGAAGTTACTTTCGTTCCAAGACAACCCTTGTGGTGCAAAGACAAACCGACGGCGGTTAACAAGATAATCAACACCATGGTTCTTTAACGGATCACGATTAGTTTCAATCGCATTAGCGACTGGCAATTCGGAATAGCCAACGGCACCTTGAGCAAATAAATAACTCGTGTACTTGCCACCACTTACTGGTAAGCTGTCGTCAACCACAATTTGGACGCCTTTAATCTTATCACCAGCATCAGGCGCTTGAATTGATGTTGGTACGTTGCCATTGCCATTTAAGACGAAGGTTGAGTTATTCTTGGCGTCAACTAGGTTGGCATCTTGTAATTGACGGAGAACGTCAGAATGAACTGCTACAATGGCCAAGTCTTTATAGCGATCGCCTAATAAGAAGCGAGCCTTGTTGAAGTTCTTCAAGCTGAACGTGGTATCAGTCTTATCAGCAGTAGCGTCTAATTGATTGACACCCTTCATGCTAACTGAACTAAATACTCCCGTGAGAGTTTTTAGCAAAAGCTTTTCATAGACGTGTGACCAATAATCGCTGACTTGATCACCAATAGCGCTTAAAGGATCCGCACCTGATAATTCAGCTGACAAATCAGTTGCACTCCAAGCTTGATCAAAGCCTAATTTCCGGGCTTGTGCTAAATCAGTAGTAATCTTGTTGACTAATAAATCCGTTGTGTCATCGGGCACTTGAGGATCATTGTCAGCTAGTGGCTTGAACAGCGGCATGTTGGCTACTTTGCCAGCGCCTAATAATGCTGCAATTTGTTGTACGTTTTGAACGACACCACTCGTAAAGAATGCGTTGTTTTGTGTTGATTTTTCAGCTAAATAAGCCCCCCAGTTTTCAGGGATTTTCATATCACTTAATTGGGTAATATTTCCGTTTACCATAATTTATCTCTCCTTATTATTTTCCAACATAAAACGACTGGCTAATGGGTTGGGCACTAGCAATTAATTTTTCAGCCTGTTCTTTGTCGGTGTTATAAATTTCAGTTTGTTTTGTTAAATTCCAACCATCTTTGGACCATGGATTATTAGTCCCTGCTTCTAGTGGTGAAGTATTGTTGCTCCCAGTAGTGACGGCTTGCTTACCAGTCAATAACTTTTCAGTAGCCGCTTGTACTTGGCTATCAACGTATTTCTGCAATAATCCTAGATTATCGCTTGTGGAATCTTCGTCAGCACCCATAACCAGTGGTAACATGTCAGGGCTAATCCCCTTGTCGAGTAACATTGACTTGGTCTTGTATTCCTGAATCTGAGTTGCTAATTCTTGATTTTGTTTAGCCATTTCAGCTTCGCGTTGTTTACGATCAGCTTCAGCCTTTTGTTCAGCGGTCATTTTAGCTCGTTCTTCGGCCTGCTTTTGCGTATCAGCCAACTGCTTTTTAAAGTCAGCTTGCTGTTGATCAAGTTTCTTAGACCATTTAGCGTGCTGTTGACCAATCAATTCATCAATTTTAGCTTGTTGTTCATCAGTAAATGTTACCGGTTCATCAGACGGCTTACCACCTTCAGGGTTGGTTTCCGGATTCTTTGGTTCTTCACTCATTAGATAACCTCCATTTAACGTCTGTCGACTCAATTCGTTTAACGCCCGTCGGCTAAAAGTGCATAAAAAATAGACCTTTTAATGCCATATCTAGGGCAACAAAATATTAGTCAAGTTCATTTAAGACATCTTTATAATCCATTTGTACTGGAATTACATTGCAGTGACAACGTGGATGAAATGGTGGCACGTTCATACCGACCACAGCATCTTTAATTTCAACGATTGTACCATCGTGGCCCTCACAGTATCTACAAACATGAGGATTATCTCGTGTAACAATCTTTAGCTTGGTAAAGCCTAAATTGCTGTATTGCTTGGCACATTCCTGCGTCTGAGTTGCTTTACTCTCAGTAACTAAAATACGCTCCATATCAGCCTTGGTTGACATGTAGCGCTTTTGCATTGTTGTTTCCCATAAATTTTCATTAGGATTAGGCTTGCCAGCAACACCTAGTTCTTTTGCAACAATTTTGCTAATAGAATTAGGGTTGACATGATTTTGCATTTGAAACTTGATAATGTTATCTAAATCAATTGCTAAATTATTGGCATTTTTGAAGATTAAGTCTAATGAGGTATTCTCAGGCTCGTTTTGAGCGGCCACTCGATACAATGCACGACGTCCAAGCTGCTTATTGTACCCACCTAACCCACTACCAGTTAACTTAGTTACCTGTTGAACGATTTCTGCCTGCTTGGCTTGAACTAACTTGTTAACCTTTAATCCCATGTTAGCAACATTAACGCGTGCTTGAGCCTGGGCTACATCTAAATTAGTTTTGTAAGGTAGATTATTTAATAACGTGGCTAATACTTGTTCTTCCACAGGAGTAGCACTCTGCTTTAACTCAAGCACTGCATCGGTTAACTCCTTAATGTCTGCGTCATCGGCATTATCTTGCCAGGTTACGTTTTTGTGTAGAAAGTAGGTTAAATTCTTAACCTGGGCATGATGTGAACGTTCAATAATACTGATCAACTGTTGGAATACTGGATCCTTAACATCTAAAATCTTAGCCAAAGCATGAGCCAGTTTATTAATGTCCATAATCAGCCTTCTTTCGTTGTATCCTCACTGTTACTCATTGAAGGTGCAGGAGTCGGATTACCGGTTGCAAATATGTTGCCTAATCCACCATCGCCCTGAGCGTAGTTATCGTCATCTTCCTTAGCAGCTTGAGTATCATCTTTAACACGTTCTGCTTCAGTATCAGCATTGATTCCAGTAATTGGTTCAGCCATGTCGCGAATTGTTTCGTCGCTGAATTTGCCTGTACTATTTAGCAACTGGATAAGTTGTGCGGTTGCATCATCATTCTTAGGGAGATTTGGCATGAAATTAGCTTTAACCATCGTATTCCATTTATCATCACTAATTTGATTTAATGTTTGCCAATAGCTAACGCAAGCATTCAGGCGATCGTGTAAGCCACGTTTGAACAATGTTTCCTGTAACTTACGTTCTTGATCACTGCCCCAAAGTTTATAAGACATAGCCACACCGGATGCGTTAGAAGCAAAGTTTGGATCATTAACATTAGGAGTATTAGTATACTTGTGAATTTCGTTGATAAGAAAGTTCGTATACGTTGACCAGCCAGCAGCATCATACTGCTTAGTTAGATATTTAGCGTCTGGTTGAATAATATGCTTGGCAGTGGAACCAACGCCACCACTTGCTGCGAACGGTTCTAAGTACCACATATGATTTTTAGGATCAACGTTCGGGTGAGCCGGTTCCATGATAATTGGCTGACCGTCCTGGCCTATTTTTTTATTACCATTTTCGTCCAGCAAATACTTAGGTTCTGTCATATTAGAAAACTTACCAGTCAAGACGATATTGGCATTATTGAAATCTTCCTGAAAGTCAGCCATCATCGATACACTTTTGTCCAGTGCATCTAGTTGGTCTAGTTCAGGCTCCCAATCGCCTAGCCGCTCATCATTATTGCGATACTCGGTTAATGGGACAGTATCGAAAAAGTGTGGCAATGTATCATCTAAGACTGCATTGGCGACGGGTGAATTAGTTTGAGGTAATCCGCCCTGACTATGGAAGGTGAAAAGCTGACTATCGGTATAGACCTCATAGTGTTCTACCAATTGATTATCTAAGATACCAGTCTCATAATAGCGGACACCAACAAGTGGCTTGTGATCGACGGTATCATCATAGATCACAAATGCTTGTTCAGGATCAACTCGAACTAATCCTAGATCAGTCACTCCGTTTTTAACGTATACGAGATCATATGCTCGGCCAGTGATTGATAAGTCCTTCGCTAGTTGCTGGTTGACATAGTCTGCATTCGTATTAGTGATAAAAGTGTCCAATACATTTTGGAACTTTTGTGCTTGGCTATCATCTACTTCAGTATCATCTTGTAGCTTTAACTGAATTGGATTACCTATTAAATAGCCAACTCGAATGCTTGTCATATAACGAGCGAACGCTGCCGCCACTCGATTGTTAGCATGGTAAGGGTTATTACTATCTCTTTGCTTTTTGATTGCGTTATTAGCTTGATAATAATCATACAAAGTTTGAAGTCTCGATACTTGATGATTTTGATGATGGTTAATAAACTGATAGACAATCTTCATTAATTCTAACGGCTGTTCTGAAACTGCCGTGTATGTTCCAACTGGCATCGTGTAGTCTCGGTTGGCTTCACGGTCAAAACGTTGTTTTCCATAAATACTATTAATAATCATTCACTCCCATCTGACGACCAATCGCGTATTGTTCATCCCATTTAACACCTAACGATCCATCGTAATCCCCCATATATTGGCGAACTGCATAACGTAAGGCGTCAATCGCATGGTTGTCTTGGTCTTTAGGCTTGCTTAGCGTGTTACCCATGCGATCGCTATCAAAGACGTAACTGTTTAATTCACGCCACAAATTCTTGCATTTAGGGTGAACGTGAATTTGATATTGCCATAGTTGGTCAATACCAGCCTCGATCGGTGTTTTTACAACGCTATCAGCATTGACAATTTCTAAATCATTTAACTGAGCGGTTCTTTCAGGGTTTGCGCTATCTGCGTATATCCTAGCTCGTTCATAGCCGTTAGCTTTTAACCATTCAGCAATATGTGGTGTTGTTTGATGATAGGTATACATCTCATCATAAACCCATAGTTGCTTATTGCGAACATCAACAGCAACGGCAACGAAAGCGTTAGGATCATTACCGAAGCCGTAGTCCAGGCCAAATCCTGTTTGCCCACATTCTTGTATTTTGTCCATAGCGTTAAAGTCAACTTGTTCAACGTTATCTTCAAATACTAGCCCTTCAGCTACGCCCCAGTCGCCATCAACGACCGTTTTGGCGCGTCTAGGGTTAGTTTGGTATAAACTATAGAGCCGCTGCTTATATTCGTCAGAGACGAACTCATTGCATCTAACGGTGGTCGTGCGAACAAAGGCATCATCACGTTTCTGGTCGAAAAACTCACGCTTTAGCCAATGGTGCTCATTCCATGGGTTAAACGTGAGTGTCACTTGATAAAAGACTTGTGGATCATTGCCACGTAACGATTCAATTACCGTTTGTAACTTGCTAAATGATTCAATTTCATAGGCTTCTTCTACCCACAGCCAACACAATTCACCAGTAAGGACATTAACTGAAGTTAGTTTCAACGGATCATCAAGGCCACGAAAGATTATTTTCTGGCCAGTTGGCAAGTAAGTGATCTCTGGCAATGACTCGTTATACTTAAAGTAATGCGCTAAGTGGAAGTCATTAATAGCCTTCTTGCATTCCACGAAGGTGCTAGTCTTGTTGGTATTGGCATTACGCCTTACGACCAAGATATTTGACCAATGATACTTAACTAACCGGTAAATTAAATTGTGAGCGGTGGTTACCGACTTCTTCGATCCACGACTGCCTTTAATCACTCGGTAAAAGTGATGATCACGCCAGAAATCGGTATAACCATGACCAATCATCTTAGCTAAGTTAACTTTGATTTCCATCGTCTTGGTTGTCCTCCTTATCTGGTGTCAAATTATCGTTAAATACAATCTGAACAGTTTCATCAGTATTACTTATCTGTTTAGCTTTAGCCTCCGCAATATCTGCATCAGCTTTAAGCTTGCGAATCTGTTGTTCAACGAGCTTATCGTTGCCCGGATAACGCTTTAGTATTTCCTTAGCAACAGCCGTTTTGTCCTTGGTAGTTGGTGGACGTTCAATAGATTCAGCACCGTCAGCAGTACCCACCACTACGGTTTCTAGCTCTTCACCACGAAGCACTCTAGTGTAAAATTCCATAACCTCTTTGGCGTCTGCAATCTTGCTAGATTCTATCTCAGCCATTTGGTCATCGATGTATTTTTTAATGTCAGGTTTTGTCAGGTTTTCCTGTCCAACTGAGCGGGCTGAGCGTTTACTATACCCCGCTTTACGAGCCGCATCAGCAGCATTGCCAGACTTGATATACTCATCGGCAAACTTTTGCTGTTTGGGCGTTAACTTTCGTGTCATTACATACCACCACACCTCCGTTTTTAAACCAGTCGAAATCGACGGGTTTAGAATTAATTACTAATACAACTTGGCTAGATCATTACTAGCCAGTACGTTATCTAGCATATTGCCTAATGGATTTACAATCTTTTCATCGTTGCAGATATTGTCAAGTCCAGCCTCGTGCATCATTGCATGTACCATTTCGTGCATGAGCGTTTGACGTTGCTTTTGTTGGGATAACTCTTTGCAAATGTAAATCGTGGCATCAGGATAATCAGTTAATCCCCAACAAGCATCTCCAGAATCTTCAAGCCGCTTCTTTAAAACAACGGTATAATTAATACCACTGATTTTTACATACGCTGGTAGTTTCATGCTGCACCTCCTTATTTTTCTCCAAACTAAAAGCGCCATGCTGTTTAGCACGACGCTTCTTATCCTTGTACCATTAATCTAACCGAGCATCAACTTGAACCCATTCTGGCGGCTCGTATCCGAATTATTAGAGTATGTTTGTAATAACAGTTCCAATATCAGTAGATTGGCTATTATACATAAATGGTGTTATTGTTTTGGAATTAGCTATAGCATTGTGAACCTTATCATTGCTTAAAATTTGTTCGATTTGAACAGGGTCTGCTTTTTTGTAAGGCTGACCCAAACATTTAGATAATTCATGGTAAAGTTGCACTGAACTCATACTATGCGATGTCACTAATTTAAAGTGTGCTAGTAACCAAACCTCAAAGTTCTGATTGGAAATACCAATATTACATTTTATTCCTTTACCTTTTAATCGTTTAACTTTAGATTGCATTGCTTGTATTTGCTGCTGAGAAAGATTATCTTTGTCAAAAATGATGTAAAATTGAGTATTATTAGAAGGTTTACATTTAGGATTATTTTTCATCATAGATGTTGCCTTGTCGACCCAATCCGTGCCACTGCAATTCAAGATATGGATAACGTGCGTGGCAGTTAACCTGTAGTGCTGTGCCAAGGATGTGAAGAAAGCCTTCTCTGTATCCCCTTCAACAAAAAAAACAATTTTAGGTTTTATTGGTCTCTTTTTTTTCGATCTACTCATACTTCAAAGCCTCTACTAACAACTTTGTGTTAACCATTTGGGTAGCTCCATACAGTCCCTCAAGATATCTTTTCTTATAATTAAAATCACCCCGCTTCAATTCTTTATCATCAAAATCAAAAATACTAAACAATTCACTTTCACCAAATTGATTCTTTTCTGCAAACCAAATCTGATCTTGTCTCAACTTTGTATCCATTAGTGACAATTCATGCGAAGTTAGAATAAATTGGTTTGTCTGTTCTTTATTATTTATTAAACTTATTAAAGCTTTTGCCAGTTCTAGATGATATGATCTGTCAAACTCATCAATTAATAATACTTTTTTGGTATTGCTTAAAAAATAAAGGGCTAAAAACATAAATACTTTTGTCCCAGTACTTTCATTGTCAAACCCTATTGGGAATTCACCCTTTTCTGATTTATGCCACGAATAAACGTCATAAAAGGTAGATGTAAAATAAGAATCTTCGGTATCTATGCTCTCTTGTATAGACTCAGGGATTGGTATCTTCCGTTTTCTTTCCTTGACCTCGACATCAACAATATTGAAGTCTGCGGCTTGTAGAAAGATTAAAAACTTAACTTTAAATTTTTCATCTTCCAATAGTTTAAACATGTTATTACTAATTTGATCAGTACTTGCAAGTATTAGATCTTCAGAGAACCAGCTGAATGCTTTTTTAGCATATTTTTCATTGTTTTGTTGCGCAAAGAATAACAACAACTGATTTTTTCTAATATTTTCCTGAACAGGTTGCAATTGTGCAGGCATTCTTATAAAGTGTTGTTTTTCTCTAAAAAAAACCAGATTGTCATCAGAACAGAGTTTCTCTTTGACTATTTCTTCTGAATTATATTCTAAAACATAGTTGTACTGAGCATCGTCTTTTATAAACGTGACCTTAAATTTAGTATTTTGTGTGTTATCACCAAAAGTGTCTGTATCTAATGATTGAAGTTCAGTTGATGTTGGCCGTGTAATTAATCTTTTCAACATTATTAAGGCATTGATTAGGTTTGTTTTTCCATTTGCATTAGCGCCAAATACTAATGCTGATTTTAATATTCGTTCATTGTTTACAAGGATCGTATTACTATCTTTATATTTTCTTACTCGCTTACCTGTTTGCATTGAAAAATCTTGTTCATTTTTAAAAGATCTAAAATTAGTGACTTGAAAATCAAGTAACATATTTTTCCTCCGTAAAAACGTTTTTTCGTTCTTAAGCCATAATACCTTCTACATCAGATTAATGTCAATTGGTTTTTTAACTATAACAAAAAACTCCCGCCAATAAGCGAGAGCTAGTTTGAATGTGATTGGTGTGGAATCGAACCACACACGGATTCAAACCGCCTTTCTTCTGGTAGATCATCACCAGTTACAACCACACGTTATACAGTTTTAGCCCTCATGAGTAGCCATGCTGCATAACTATATCGCTGGTAGGCCTCGAACCTACATCCCATTGTGGCTTGCCAATTAGCCCACAGCGATACTCGCATTTAACGGCCGACGTTAAATACGAAGACTAATACCGGCGGCAGAGAGGAGCGCATCACCCCTTATAAATCCGCCGGCTACACAGATAGCTAGATTTGAACCAACATATACGGTTTTGGAGACCGCCATCTTGCCAATTAGATCATATCTGCTTAATAATGGTACTTAATTCAGTTCTGTGCGCATAAACTAATCCATATTGACAATGATCACTGCTGGACCATCAAAGCTAAAGACTTTCTGGTCTCCAACAGTGATTTTTGCTTGCTCCTCTAACTGTAAGCTAATGGTCTGAATACCTAAGCGAGATTCTAATTCTTTCGAAAGCTCCTTAGTTGTCACATTCTTTAAGTCCATCATTTCATCTTCCTTCCTTAATATCAACGTAGCCTACTGGACTCGAACCAGCGACAACCTGATTAACAGTCAGGCGCTCTACCAACTGAGCTAAGGCCACAATAATGCTAGGTAATAATTGCCCGGGGTGGCTTACCTAACATTCGATAATACTAATTTACTCCCCTTTTTGACTTATTTACCGGAATCAACACGGAAACTTGTCGGAATTTACTCGGAATTTTGTCGGAGTAAATTCAGTCCTCGTCGTAGTGAGCAATAATCTCTGGCTCATACTTTTTAACGATCAGGTCTTCCACGCCATCCGGATATATCTCAGCGAACATTAACTGGGCTTGTTTCAAATACTTATTAAATGTTTTGTCGGAGATATTCAGGCTAATCATGCACTTAGTTTTCGAATACCGTTTAACATAGAGCAGCATTAATAGCTCTGAATATTTCTCCGTTTCTTCATCAATTGTAACAGCTTCAATGACCTTGACAACTAAATTAGCCATAAAATCATCGTTAGCTTTACTAACTTGCTTGTCTTCAATATGGTTGCCATAGCTAGGACTTTTAGGCATTCCGTCCATTGCTGGACTTTGCAGGTTGAAATTAACCCTGCGAGCTCGTAGTCGCCATTTCCAATAGTCTTTTAGCACCCGTTCCGCATTAGCAATTGTTCGTTCTTCATCAACGTCCTTAAAAATGCTCTCCATCATGCCACCCCTTGTTTTGACTGTGCTATAATTAATTTTGTAGGAATCAATCGTAGCGGCGTCAGTGATGGCGGCGCTTTTTATATGTTATACTGGCAACGGTCATTCGAGTGGCCCTGTGACTAGTCGCCTTAACAGGCGGCTTTTTGTATGCTATACTTCAGGCACACTTGTTTAGAGCTAACGCTACTAGTAATGATGCGTTACTTTTTGTTTGCAATTCTTAAATAATGGAACTATTCTGTAGTTGCACGAATGTATCAAGCCCAGCGTCTTACCATTTATTTGGTAAGACGTTTTTATTTGTCTTCCTCCAATAGCTCCGAGTTCTCATGCACGTTTCCAATAACTTCAAATTGATTACTCCAAGAGTCGTGCAGGCACGGTTCAATTAAATGCGGACCTGCCGGCTTTAAAAACACACCCGGTCTCCCAAACAAATCTTCTGAAACAATTTCATTAATGCTTGGCACCATAGTTAATTCACTAACGTCGGACCACGTTTTAACAATATCGCCTTCATAAATCTCGTTGCCATTCACGTCTTTCAGGCCGGTAAACTGCTCCAATTTATAATTGCCTGGATCATCCTCATATTTCATTTCTCCTGAATCATTAATATCCCACCAAATATGTGAACCATCCAGGCTCATTACTGCGTTAATTTCATTTATATATTCAGAATCGATCTGATTCCACGCTCTAAACTTAATCATCGTCGCCATCTCCTATCAAATCATCTAGTTCATTAATGGCCTGTTGAACACCAGCAGCCTCACTTTTAAGCTCAAACATCAAACACTGGTTGCGGTCCCTCGCCAATCTCCTACGCAACTCTTTCATTCCACTATTCATTTGCCGGTGCTTCCGTTTAATCGTTGAACGTTTCTTAGTGTGTTTAGGCATAACTCACAGTCCTTCCGGTACACGCTCTTTAATGTACGTGTCAAATTGCCGCTCAATTTTACGACTCTCTCTGGCTAACTGATCCACTGTTGTAATACGTTCACTACCGGTCCGGATTAAATACCCACGAAGCCAGTGCAATGCGTCCTCGACGTTTTTACAGTGTGCTAAGGGTGCTTCTACCAGCCGATTAATACCAGACTTTTCATCGTAGCTAGTTACCGGATGACCATGGCTGTCTAATGACATCCTGTTAACCTTAACTTCGTATTTGTCACTAGTCAGATGATACTGTCCAATTTTCATATCAATCATGTTTATTCGTCCTCCGTGATTTCATCTATTTCTACTCTAGGATTTCGTTTATCAACGGCAAATTCGTCCTGAAATCCTGTGATGTGCTTTCGATTGTCGTTGCCTAAAATCCCAGCCTTCATAAATCCGTCCAGCACAAACTTTTTAGCAAACGCGATATTATCCGCATCTTTCCGGTTGTTCTTCGTGTACCACGTAAATTTAAGCTTGCAAGGCCAGCTGAATTCGACTCCAGAATTTCGACTAGCCCGCGCATATACACTACATAAGGCCGTGTAACGCTTCTTTAGATTAGCTGCGGCGTATCTGTTGGCCCTTTCAGCCTTGATGTACTCATTTAAGCTAGGTAGCTCGCCTTTGATCACGACTTTGCTCATACTTTCGGCACCCGGCTAATGTAATAGCCATTAACGATCCCGTTAGACATACTGGCCTGTCTAATCGAAAATTCTGGGGCGCCAATCCTTTTACATAATCGTGCCAGTGTTTGATAGGCGATCACTTCATCAGGATTGTTATACTTCTCAGCACGCCAGTAATCGTTAGTCAGTGGCAGGCTGTATTTGTGGACTAAATCATTTACCCGCTTAAGCTCAATCGACGTACTATCGGATATTTGTCTGAGAGAATGTTTGCCATGCTTATGTGCTTGCCGAATGGCTTTAATATCTTCACGTTCTCCCTGCTTCGGATCTTGTTTCATACTGGCTAGGTAGGCCGCATCACTGCGCACATTAGTCCCAGGCTTAACCAGTCTAACCGGGAACGGCCATTCACCAGATTTGTAGTTATGTTGCGCGAGCTTAAACATTTCCGGTTCGGGCCCGATTGCTAGTGGGTGATCGATATCGGGTAGATCAGCGTTAATTACTAGCACCTGTGTTTCATTCATGCGCTCACCTCTTTTACTTGTCATAGGCTAACTTCCTTTCAAGCTCTTGTTCGTAATGAGCGTGTATCTCATTCGTGCAGTTAGGGCATGGCTGTACAACCCAGACACCTTTCATAATCTCAACATGTACAATTTTTGTTCCGTTGCATTCACACATTAGAACGATACCTCCCGTTTGTCTGGGGTCGCCGCCGTAAAGCTGATGACGTGCCCATTTATGCCACGATATAGACGCGAAATGATTTTTGGATTATAAACGCTAGCCAAGTCGGCACTACCTAAGTTGGTCGTGATAATAGTTCGCTGGCGATTATTCACGATGCCAAACAACACATTTTGCACATAATCGCTGGCTTCCTTTCGGTTCTTGCTTTGATGGCTTTGGAACGTCGCTTCTGAGCCTAAGTCGTCAAGTACAAGCAAGTCTGCATCACTTAGCAATTGAACCATGTTCTGTTCGGTATAACGGCTGTCAGGATGGCCGAAACTGCTTTTGATTAACCGGAACAATTCATTTACGCTAACGAATAGACACGCCATTGATTTATCTGCATGATCATTGACCGCTTTGGCAATAGATAAGGCCAAATGTGACTTACCGCGCCCCGGCAGACCCGTCAATATCGTGTTGTACGTAGTTTTCGGGTTTAAATACTCGCCAGCAATCTTCCGTGCCAGCTTTAGGTTATTCGCTGACTCCGAACTGTTCGGGCGGAAATTATCAAAGTTGGCATCCATCAGGGTCGGATCATCGAATATCGAGTCCATAGCTAGCACGTCCGAGGTCCGGCGCTTATGCCAGTAGTCATTGGCATGGTCAATAATCTTGTGGTTTTGCTGTTCAATTTTTTCTTTGGTACAAACCATGCAGAATGGCTGGTGTCCCTGCATGTAAACCATATTCACCCCATGTCGGGGGCAAACTTGGTCGCTGGTCTTTAATCGCTGTAGCTCAGGAAAGCTAATCCCTCGCGCACTCTTAGAAATCGTTTCTGACATACGTTTGTGCCTCCCTTGATGCCTGACCACCGCTAGTCGCAACTGGTTGCACAGGTGGTGTCATATCGTACTCGTCCATCCATCCTCGACCACCCAGCCAGTTTTCTAAGCTTTTTGTGTAATACTCACCCGTGCCATGTAGCTTTAAGTAAGCCTTATAATCGTTAATCTTGGCAACAATGGTCTCTAAGCTAACTCCCTCAACCTTGGCTGCATAATAAGCATCATAGGCCCTTTGAAAGTCACGCTTCTTGGGGTAGATTGACCAAACTTGTTCAGTAAATTCTTGCTGGATACGGTCACGAAGATCACTCTGTTTGGTTTTATTTGGTTTGTTATTATTTGATTTACTCTGTTCTGATCTGTTATGTGTACTTTCAGACTTTGAAACTGGGTTATCATGACTGGAAACTGGGTTTCCATCTTCGAAAACTGCATTATCAACATTGGAAACTTTTGGCAGTTGATACCTTTGATCAATTGAGTGATCCTTTTTCTGCTTAGCTGCTAATTGATAATTCTCCTGAATCCGTTTCGAAGTCAGCA
>OAWY01000424.1_pt1 | contig 30340 bp, 24 predicted proteins | sample 1495591 | NCBI WGS metagenome assembly OAWY01 (sample SAMEA2580283, study PRJEB22360) | human gut metagenome | biome: human gut; feature: human-associated habitat; material: faeces | place: Denmark | collected 2008/2010
TAGCCAGCAGCCCTTGTCGGACGACCGGCTGACAATATCCAATACGTCCGACGATGCGGCACTGGATGCCGACCAGATATTCAACCGTTTCTATCGCCCGTCGGAAAAAACGACAGGCAACGGTCTCGGACTCTCCATTGTCAAGGCCGTATGCGATTATCACGGCTGGAAGATTTCATACGCCTATACTAATGGAAAACATGAGTTTACGGTGATATTTCTGTAAATCTTCAAATTTTCCCCAAAGTCACCCGATATCTTTGCTGCCATAAATCAAAAAGATGATGGCAGCATGAAAAAGATAGCACTATGTATCGTCGGTATTTACAGTTTTGCCCTCTTGTCGGCCCAAAATCCGACAGATAGCTTGAACACAGAAAGGAGTGATAGTTTACCTATCCATGTAACAAATAGTTTTAGCAAAAGACTTGACAGGTTCTCATCCTCCCGGTTTTATCAAATGACATATATTGGCGTTCCGCTGGTTGTCGGAGGTCTGATTGTAAAAAGTGAGGACGACCATTTCCGGAGCCTGCGCAACGACTATCTGCCCCGGTTCAACCGCCGCGCGGACGACTACCTGCAATATGCCCCGGCAGCCGTCATGCTGGGAATGAAGGTCGCCGGCGTGAAGGGTCGAAGTTCGTGGGGCCGGATGATTGTCTCGGACGCTTTCTCCGCACTCTTGATGGGAAGTGCGGTGAATACCTTGAAACAGACTACCCATGTAATGCGGCCGGACGGCTCGAACGACCGTTCTTTTCCTTCGGGCCATACGGCAACGGCGTTCATGACAGCGACCATGCTGACTAAGGAGTACGGACATAAAAGCCCATGGATCGGCATAGGGGCCTATACCGCAGCCTCTGCCACAGGGTTGATGCGGATGGCAAACAACAAGCACTGGTTGAGCGACGTACTGACCGGGGCGGGCATAGGAATCCTCTCCACGGAGTTGGGCTATTTTCTTGCGGATCTGGTATTCAAAGAAAAGGGAATCAACCGGTTCGATGATAAAGAGATATTCGAACGAATGGCGAACCCCTCATTCATCAGTCTATATCTCGGACTCAATATTCCGTTGAGCGGATACGATATCGACGAACAGACGGAGTTCCGCACCTCTTCGGGCAGCTCGGCCGGCGTGGAAGGGGCTTATTTCTTCAATCCCTATATCGGCGTGGGCGGACGCTTCGCAGTCTCCAATACCTCCATAATCGTCAATAACGATGATGCAGAGGACAATACATTCGATACGATGTCTTTGTGCGGAGGTGCCTATTTCTCCTATCCGTTGTCGGCACGCTGGCTGGTCGGCAGCAAACTGTTGGGCGGCTATGTGCATTATCCCAGTCTGAAACTTTCCGAGCAGACGGTTCCTGCAAAAAACGGAGTTTGTTTCGGGAACGGGTTTTCTTTAACGTTCAAGGCGAAAGAGCACTTGGGCGTGCGGTTTTTCCTTGACTATAACCTGATGCCCTCGCACAGTGCTGGCAGCTCCGAATGGATGAATACGATGACCTGCGGAGCTTCAATTGCTGTTACTTTATAGATTTGAATCTTTTATATATGCCGTCACCCCTCAATCAGTAAAAGTTATACTCCTATCCGTAATCTGGATAGCGGAAGTGCTATTCTATACAAGTAATTTTGCATCAGTAAAATTACAGATAATAAGATATTTAATAAAACAGAAAGATAAGATATGGATACCGATAATAAAATGACACGTCGGAGTGCGTTGAAACGGATGGGTATAGCCGTAGCAAGCACAATTGCCGCATCGTCCGGTCTGCTCTCGCTGATATCCTGCGAGGGGAAGAAAAAGAAGCGTACTATGCTTTATTTTACAGGAACGGGCAACTGCCTCTATGTGGCACGGCAGCTTGGTGGCAAGGATGCGGAGTTGTTAAGCATTCCGCAACTGATGAAACAGAAGAAATTTGAAATTGAGGCGGACGAAATCGGCATAGTGTATCCTATATACGGGCACATGCCGCCCAATATGGTCCGCCGATTCATCCAAAAAGTGAACTTGAAGGCCGACTACCTGTTTGCCGTCCTGACATACGGCAACAGAAAGTGCAATGCGGTGGAAATATGGGATGACATATCCCGACAGGCAGGGAAACGGTTCGACTATATAGGGACTATCATCATGGTGGACAACTGGCTACCGAACTTCGATATGAACGAGCAGATTTTGATAGACAAACATATTCCGGAGAATCTGCAAAAGATAACCGCAGACCTTGCCGGACAAAAACGGTGGCATGAGCCCGTTACGGAGGAAGAAAGAGAACAGCACAAGGAATTTTTGTCAAGAACCGGCATAGACCCCTCGACGGGTTTTGTCCTGAAAAGCGAGAACTGTTTTACCGTAACCGATGCCTGTATCGGTTGCGGAGCCTGCGTTTCGGTCTGCCCGTGCGGCAATTATGAACTGACATCATCAGGTGTTAGGATGTCCGGCGATTGCGAATACTGCTTCGCCTGCATCCAGAACTGCCCGCAGAAGGCGATCCGGTTCATCAAGTCGAAAGACGGTTCATTCCCGAACGGCACAGAGAAAAACCCCAATGCCCGATACCGTAACGAACATGTTTCGTTGATGGATATTAAACGGGCCAACAACCAATTCTAAAATATACAATCATGTTGCTATAACTATGGCGGCCGGCAAATGTTGGAAGTAATTTAGCAACAGTTAAAGTAATGGATAATTAAAATGACAGAAATATGAAAAAGTTGATTCTATGTTTGACCATCCTGCTGGGACTTAGCACTTCCGGCATACAGGCAAAAGATTTAGTTGTTTATTTCTCCGCACAAGGACATACGCAAGCCGTGGCGGAAGAGATTGCGCGAGTGATCGGTGCGGATATTCTGCGTATCGAAGCGGCAGATCCGTATGCCGCCAATCCGTATGATGACAGTGACCGTGTCAAGAGAGAGGCATACAGCGACCAGCGTCCCGGAGTGGCAAATCTGCCCGATGCGGAAATCATTGCGCAGTATGACAGGCTGTTTGTCGGTTCGCCCATCTGGTGGCATAACCCGGCGATGGTAGTCTGCACATTCTTGGAGAGCTACGACCTGAGCGATAAGATTATCGTTCCATTCTTTACTTACGGAGCCACGACATATCTCCAGCAATCCCTCGACAAGATCTACGAGGTTACTCCCCAATCCGCCCATTTGAGAACCTATACAGGCGGAGGCGTTGAAAACTGGTTACGGAATATACATATCATCGAATAAAATGAAGGTAGGTATTTTATCGCTTGTCCTATTCCTCTCATTGGGTGTACAAGCATGTACAGATAATCGGGAACAAGATATAACAGATGTTTCATATACGGGACAGACCTATGCTGTCCGTACTTTGGAACTGCCCTCCGAACGTGACGGGATGCACATTTACGGTATTCTTTATCTACCCGAAGGACGGGCGGGAAAACTGCCTACCATTATCTTCTCTCATGGTCTGGCAGGAACGAACGCTTCGGTCGCCGCTTATGCCCGCGTATTGGCCACACAGGGATATGCCTGTTATTGCTTTGACTTCTGCGGCGGTGCTCCCTCGAACCGTAGTGATGGAGAAACGACCGAAATGTCCATATTTACCGAACAGGCCGATTTGGAAGCGGTCATGGAAAACCTGCTCGGGCAGGAATTTGTAGATGCGGAAAACTTGTTTCTGATGGGAACCAGTCAGGGTGGAATGGTGTCCGCCTTGACTGCCGCAGCGCATCCGGAAACAATCAGGGGACTTGTTCTGCTTTATCCGGCTTTCTGTATTCCGGAAGACATGACCGCCCTCTTTCCGTCTTATTCTGATGTCCCGGAAACCTACTATTTCCGATGGCTGAATATCGGACGACCCTATTTCAAGCACTTGTACGGATTCGACCCGTATGCCGTTATCGGCAGTTACAAGAAAGAGGTGCTGCTCCTGCACGGCGACAATGACGGCATCGTGCCTATTTCCTATTCCCATCGGGCAGTGGAAACATATCCGTCCGCCCGTCTCGAAACGTTCCGTGGCGCAGGTCACGGCTTTTACGGTGATGATTTCGAGACAGCGGCAGGCTTCATATTGGAATATATGTCGGAACATTTGAATCAGGCGAAAAGCATGAACCGGTAAGGTTTCATGTTACCGTTCGTCAGATTACTTCCCGTTATCGTAAAAGTATAATTATGAAGGATAAAAGAAATATATTTATGAGAGCAAGAAGGGCACTGGCTGTGCTCTTCTTTATTGGAATCACTCTGTTGTTCCTCAACTTCACGGGAACAATCCATGCGTGGTTGGGCTGGATGGCGAAAATACAATTCCTGCCCGCATTGCTTGCCCTGAATGTCGGCGTGGTCGTCGCGTTGGTTCTGCTGACGCTATTGTTCGGCAGGGTCTATTGCTCGATTATCTGCCCGTTGGGGGTGATGCAGGACATCGTATCATGGGTAAGCGGCAAACGGAAAAAGAAACATTATCGCTTTTCCTATTCCCCGGAAAAGAAATGGCTGCGCTACGGGGTACTGGGGCTGTTCATCGTGGCTATGATTACCGGCATCGGCTCGTTCGTCGCATTACTTGCTCCCTACAGTTCTTACGGGCGCATCGCTTCCAATCTGTTCGCCCCGCTGTACCGCTGGGGCAATAACCTGCTGGCCTATTTCGCCGAGCGGGCGGACAGCTATGCCTTTTATGAAACGGAGGTGTGGATGAAGAGCCTGCCGACGTTCATTATTGCCATACTGACATTGGTCGTGCTGGCTGTGCTCGTGTGGCGGAACGGACGGACTTACTGCAATACGATTTGCCCGGTGGGAACGGTTTTGGGATTTTTCTCCCGTTTTTCCCTGTTCCGTATCACGATTGACGAGAACAAGTGCAATGCTTGCGGTCTCTGTTCGCGCAAATGCAAGGCGGCGTGTATTGACGGCAAGGGACATCGGGTAGATTACAGTCGTTGTGTGGCGTGTATGGACTGCATCGACACCTGCAAGCATGGGGCTATCGGATTCCGGTTGAGAACGAAGAACTCCAACGGTTCGGCAACGGGCGATCTTGCGCAAAAGTCCGTCGATGGACAGATAAATACCGCCCGCCGCAGTTTTTTGACGACGACGGCTCTTGTTGCTGCCACGTTCACGCTGAAGGCGCAGGAGAAGAAGGTGGACGGCGGGTTGGCCGTCATCGCCGACAAGAAGATCCCCGACCGTGCAACCCCGATTGTTCCTCCCGGAGCACAGAGCCTGCGCAATATGGCCACGCATTGTACGGCCTGCCAACTCTGCGTATCGGCCTGTCCTAACGGTGTGCTCCGTCCCTCGACGAAACTGAAAACATTGATGCAGCCGGAGGCTTCCTACGAACGAGGTTATTGCCGCCCGGAATGCACGAAGTGTTCGGAGGTCTGTCCTGCTGGTGCTATCCTGAAAATCACGGCAGCAGACAAGTCTGCTATTCAGATCGGTCATGCCGTGTGGGTAAAGGAGAACTGCGTGCCGCTGACCGACGGCGTGGATTGCGGCAACTGCGCCCGGCATTGTCCGGCAGGAGCCATACAGATGGTCCCGTCCGATCCGGATATGGATGATTCGCCTCGAATCCCCGTGGTGAATACCGAACGTTGCATCGGTTGTGTAGCTTGCGAGAACCTGTGTCCGGCACGTCCGTTCAGTGCTATTTACGTCGAAGGGCATGAACGGCATCGAATCATATAAAATAAAGAACTATGAGTGAGCAAAAAGATATAAACCGCCGGGAGTTCCTGAAACGTCTCGGCATAGGTGCAGCCACCACGACAACAGCCTTGGCAGGCTGCGACACGAAGAGTAATCCGATGGTTGCCGGCCGGATGGCAGAAGGCGAAGTTCCGACCGACAAGATGACCTACCGTACCAATCCGAAAACCGGTGAAAAGGTTTCCGTTTTGGGGTACGGCTGTATGCGCTGGCCGATGAAGCCTGCCGATGACGGCAACGGCGAAATCATCGATCAGGAAGCTGTCAATACCTTGATTGATTATGCCCTTGCGCATGGTATCAACTATTTCGATACCGCACCGCCTTGTTGTCGGGGACTTTCGGAGAAAGCAACGGGTATTGCCTTGAAACGGCATCCCCGCAATTCTTACTACATCGCCACCAAAATGTCCAACCACCGTCTGGTAGGACAAGGGCTGTCGCCACAGGAACTGTTCGACGCTTCCTTGCAGATGTACCGCAACTCATTCCGTGACTTGCAGACAGAGTATATCGATTACTACCTGTTGCACATCGTCGGGATGGGTGAAGGGTTGCCCACGCTGATGGAGCGTTTCTTCAATAACAACCTGCTTGATTTCCTGCTGAAGGAGCGCGAGGCGGGGCGCATTCGTAATTTAGGCTTCTCCTATCATGGTGATATCCGGGCGTTCGACTATCTGCTCTCGCGCCACGACGAGTTTCATTGGGACTTCGTGCAGATTCAACTTAACTATGTAGACTACCGCCATGCGTCGGGTCTGAATTTCAATGCGGAATATCTCTACGGGGAACTCGACAAGAGGAACATCCCCGTGGTGGTTATGGAGCCGTTATTAGGCGGTCGTCTGGCCGGACTGACCGACCACCTGAACGCACGTCTCAAGCAGCGTCGCCCCGAAGAGAGCATCGCCTCGTGGGCATTCCGTTTCGCCGCCTCGTTCCCCCGGGTGCTGACCGTACTGAGCGGCATGACTTATATGGAGCATTTACAGGACAATATCCGCACGTTCGCTCCGCTCGCCCCCTGTACGGATGAAGAACTTGCTCTGCTCGAAGACACGGCGCAGACCATGCTGAAATATCCTTCGGTACCCTGTACGGCATGCCAGTATTGTATGCCGTGCCCTTACGGACTGGACATTCCGGGCATCTTCGCCCACTACAACAAGTGTATCAATGAAGGGAACGTGCCCGATTCTTCGCAAGACGAGAACTATCGGAAAGCTCGGCGTGCCTTCCTTGTGGGTTACGACCGTAGTGTGCCTCGTTTACGGCAAGCAAACCGTTGCATCGGTTGCAACCAATGCGTGCATCACTGTCCGCAGAATATCGACATTCCTGCACAGATGCAGCGGATAGACCATTTCGTGGAACAACTTAAACAAGGAACATTGTAATAGACAAATTGAATATGAAAGATTTTATTTTCAGAAACGACACGGAACTATTGTTTTGCAATGATATACGGACAACCATCGCCGAAATAGCCAAAGGGCACAAGGTCATGTTCGTTTACGGCGGCGGCTCCGTAAAACGAAATGGCTGCCATGATGATATCGTGCAGACTTTGGCTGACAATGGCATTCCTTTGGTGGAATACGGAGATTCCTCGCGCGAATTTGCCAAAATAGAGGAGGGCATTCGGACCGCCAAGGCAAACGGCATCACGATGATTATCGGAGCAGGCGGAGCGAGCGTGATGGACAGCGCCAAACTGATGGCTTTCGGTTTTTATCACGAATCCGACCTATGGAATTACGTGAAAGGGGAAAATCCATACGGACTGGAACGTCTTACGCTTGCGCTGATTCCTACCTATCCGTCCAGCGGTTCCGAAAACGGACTGGGTGCTGTGTCCGTCGATTCGAGGACCGGTGATTTCGGCACGGCCTACGGCATCGCCGCCGACTACGCGATTCTTTGTCCTAAATATTCGCTGACCTTGGACCAAGAGATGACGACCTATACGGGTCTTGTCACGTTGGTTCAACTGTCTGCCGGCATTCTCGGCGATAAAAACAGGATGTCATACGATGCGGGAATTTCGTATATCCGGAATGTGCTCGAAGCGACACGAGCCTTGCAGAAAAATCCGAATGACCTTGACGCAAGGGGTATCATCATGATGGGCGCCTCACTTTCCACTTCTTCCCGGCTGGGAATTGGGAAAGAGGAACCGTTCGCTTACGAAATCTACGAATTGGAGTTCCTGCCGGAAAAGTTATTCGGCAGTTCTTACCGCAGGAGCCTGACATCCGTCTTTCCGAGATTCCTTCAAGCTATGGGCAAGCATCATGCGGACGACATCAGAAAATACTATTTGGACGCATTCGGCTTCGATTCATCCATCGAAGAATCATCCCGAAAACTGATAGAACTGTTTGAAGGTCTCGGAGTGGAAATGTACTATGACGGAAAAATTACCCGCGAACAAGTCAATGGTATCCCGTGCGATACGGAACTCGATGGGCATGAGATTTTTGAGATGATGAATGCGTTGGTTAGACGATGAAAGTCTTTCGGAATAAGAATAATTATAACCGACTAATTTTCAAACAATGATGATGACACCTTTATTTATCGGCGGTCTGGGCATGCAGGAAGTGCTGCTGATTGCATTGGTCGTACTGTTGTTCTTCGGCGGCAAGAAGATTCCCGAATTGATGAAAGGTCTGGGCAAAGGCGTCCGTTCGTTCAAGGAGGGAATGAACAATATCGAAAAAGAAATCGAGGAAGAACCGGTGAAGAAAGAGTAAGCGGATGGCGACGGAAATGGACGGACAATCTTTTGGGATCAGCTGGCTGCCATTGTAAAAGGGCTATTTGTGGCGCTGCCGATGTAGTTGTTATATGAAGTAAATTATTATAGAACGTTAAAAACTCAAGAAAAAAGGATGAAACTATTATTGCAGCATAAGATAGTTGCCGGATATTTATTATTGATGGCGGTCATCGGTTGTATGGTCGCCATTGTTTTACATGAACGCAAGCGTGTAGCGGAGATTGAGCAAGAGTCTATAAATATATTCCAGACACAAAGCAATATCAGCACAACCCATCGTTATATTACCGTGCTTGCGACCCTTGGGGAGTCCGTTATGATGTGGAGCGATGAAAATTATGACATATATCATGCACGCCGTATGAAAGCGGATTCACTGCTGCAAATCCTACGTGAACAATGCAAGGAGTTTATACGACTGGAGCAGGTGGATTCCCTCCGTTTCCTACTGCTCAACAAAGAGGAACATCTGTTTCAGATGAACGGGATATTCCGAGAACAAAAGCACATCGACAGCCTGTTGGTCAATCAGTATTCACTCGTTACCTCACAAGTAAGCGAACCCCGTACAATCACCCGGAAAAAGAAAGGAATAGCCGGATGGTTCGGAGGTAAGGAAACCGTACAATTGCCGCCTGCCAATACAAGAATGAAAGCATGGGGTAACGAGCTTATTTCCTTGCAGGAAGAACGTAGAAGAAACATAGAGATCTACATGGACAGTTTGCGGTTGCACAACCGTGAACTCAACCGAAAACTGCGCACATTGATTACAAGCCTGGACGAGCAGGCATTACTCGCACTCCAGAACAAGGAGATCCGTTTGAAGGATTCATACGACTATTCCACCCTTGTAATAACCGGCCTGATAATCTTCTCCATCATCCTGTTGATTGTCTCGTACTTCATTATCCAGCGTGATATACGAGAAAAGGCGAGAAATAAAGAACGTCTGGAAGAAACGATAGAGCAGAATACCGCATTGCTGGAAATGCGTAAGAACATTATCCTGACCATATCCCATGACATACGTGCCCCGCTGAACATCATCAGCGGCAATGCCGAACTGGCTATGGATACCCGTGAAAAGAAACGCAGGAACACTCATTTGAACAACATCAGGATTGTCTGCAAACACGTAGTGCACCTGCTCAACAACCTATTGGACGTGTACCGTCTGAACGAGGCGAAAGAAACCCGGAATGATGTCTCGTTCAACCTTAATAATCTGCTGGAACGTGTCGCATCGGGTTTTTCCCATGTGGTCACCAATAAAGGGATCCTGTTCAGACCGGAATTCAAGAATACCGATGTCAACCTATATGGCGATGTGGACCGTATCGAACAAATCCTGGACAATCTGCTGACCAATGCCGTCAAGTTTACCGAATCCGGAACCATTGAACTGAATGCTCGCTACCATGACGGTGTACTGTTATTGGAAGTAAAGGATTCAGGCATCGGCATGAGTCCGGAAACGCTTTCCCGCATTTTCCGGCCGTTTGAACGCCTGACTTCCGCGGCAAATGTGGATGGTGTCGGGTTGGGATTGGCAATCACGAAAGGAGTGGTCAAACTGCTCGGTGGGAAAATAGACGTGACAAGTGATATAGGGCATGGCACAACTTTCCGCATAATACTTCCTTTGAATATAACAGATGAACCGTTGGAGAGCGAGAACAGGATACTTCCGTATCTGGAGCATCTGCCTAAAAACGTATTGGTAATCGACGATGACACGATGTCCCTTACCATGATCAAGGAGATGCTGGAGCGTAACGGGGTGTCCTGTACCGCCTGCTCCAACGCCAGGGAACTCGTGAAGGAGATGCGCAAGCGGGATTACGACCTACTGCTGTCCGACATACGGATGCCGGGAACCAACGGTTTCGAGATATTGAATCTGCTGCGCAATTCCAATATAGGCAACTCTCGCACGATTCCCGTCATAGCCATGACAGCAAGGGGCGACCGGGAAAAGGACGCTTTCGTTGGCAGCGGCTTTGCCGACTGCGTTTACAAGCCGTTTTCAATGAACGAACTGCTGAATACCATATCCGCTGCCATGCCCCATAAAGAACCGGAAGAACCCTGCGCTCCCGATTTCGACACGTTCACGGCGGATGTACGGGACAAGCGGAAACTGCTCCGGACGTTCATTTCCCAATCCAACCGGGATATAAAGGATCTCTGGTCTGCCATGGAAGCCGAAGACAGAACCGGATTACGGGAAATCGCCCACAAGATACAGCCTTCATTGGAACTGTTGCAGTCCTACGGGCCGTTTTACGATTTCCGGGAAATGCTGAAAGACGAGACATCCGGCAAGGAGGTTATCGAAGAATACACGAAACGGATTATAGAACATATCTCCATGCTGGTAACGGCAGCGGAGAACACCATAAACAGAATGACCCATGAAAAGGAAAATACTGATAGTTGAAGACAATGTAAGCCTTTCGCAGCGGCAGAAGGACTGGTTCGAGCAGGCAGGCTACGATGCGATGACCGCCGTGAACGAACCGGCAGCCCGCGCGTTGATACGCAAGTACTGGTTCGACCTGATTCTTTCAGATGTCCGGCTGCCGGAAGGTGACGGCATCTCCCTGCTGGAATGGCTTAAAAAGGAGAAAAGGGACATACCGTTCATCATAACCACGGAATACGTTTCTGTGCCGGACGTGGTACGCACCATCAAATTGGGAGCGAAAGACTACCTGCCCAAGCCGGTACACCGGGAACACCTGCTGGAGTTGGCAGAAGAGATATTCCGTCCGCTCGCGACTGTCCGCACGAAACCGAAAGACCTGTTCAGGCGTACCTGCCCCAAAATACTTGAGGTGGAAAAGTTCGCAAGGCTGGTTGCCCCCTCGGACATGTCGGTGCTTATACTCGGTGCCAATGGGACGGGCAAGGAATCCGTGGCCCAAAGCATCCACGAGAACAGCGAGCGTGTGGGAATGCCGTTCGTGGCGGTCAACTGTAGCATCCTGCCACTGGAGCTTGCCCCCTCCATGCTGTTCGGGCACGAGAAAGGGGCTTTCACAGGTGCGGATGCGGCCAAGCCCGGTTTCTTCGACATGGCAAAAGGCGGCACGCTGTTTCTGGACGAAATCGGAACGATGTCGTTCGAGATACAATCCATGCTGCTGCGGGTATTGCAGGAGAACATCTACATGCCTATAGGTGGCCAAAAGGAAAAGATTGCAGACGTGAGGGTTGTGGCCGCCACAAATGAAAATATGGAACGGGCGATTAAAGAAGGAAAATTTCGGGAAGACCTCTATCACCGCCTCTGCGAGTTCGAGATACGGCAACCCTCTCTGGCGGAATGTCCGGGCGACATCCTGCCTTTGGCCGAATTTTTCCGTGAACGCTTCTCGAAGGAACTCAAACGGGACACACGCGGCTTTTCCAACGATGCCATATACCGCTTGCGCTCCTATTCCTGGCCGGGCAATGTCAGGGAGTTGCAGAACATGGTGAAGAGAGCCGTGCTACTCGCGGAAAATCCTTTATTGGAGTTGCCAGACTTGAATATAGACAGTCAAATAGGGCATGCTAATGAGGTGATTCCCCCTGTCGTATTACCATTAAAAGACGAGAATACAGAGAAAGAATCCATCATCAGAGCCCTGCAAATATGTAACGGACACCGTGAACAGGCGGCACGGTTACTGAAAATAAATCCCGCGACACTGTACCGGAAGATGAAAAAATACGGGTTGCGGTAGATTGGAAACACGAATAAAGATCGTTTTCTTTTTCAATAGCGGTCATTTTTTGAGAGACGGTCTGTATATTATGGCGGCCATTTTTCCTGTTTTTGTTCCTATTTTTCCGCTTTCAGGCGTAACGACTTCGGAGTGGAGCCCCTCCCGAGCCTTCAGGTGAGCGGCAAGTTGTTTTGGGGTGCCCGAAATAATTTCGGGCTGCCGAAAACACAACTTGCTATGTTCGCTTGAACATGAATTTTTCATCCGAAAAATTGTAATATAGCGGACTATTCTCTTCCATACGAGAAAATTCTTTCTCCGTCATCTTTATAACTCCTTGAATACCCAAAACCGGCACCATCGGGACACCGGAACGGTGTAACAGGATGACACATGGTGTCACAGGCCGTCATCAGGCTGCCATGAGAGTGCCAATCCGGAAATTTTATCGTTATTTTGACGCATGTCCGAATGCGTTCGTTCACACACCCCCCCATGTGTGCGTCAGGTACGGGGTGCATGGTTGCATCATACCTTTCGGTAACGGGTGAATGTGAACATACAAGAACATAATAATGCAACCGTCCGCCCATGTGTGAATGCGTGACCGGCCTGATGTCAGACGGAACACGTGGGGGATTGGGCACATGACCGACTTGCCGGGCGGATGTACATACCCGTCAGATGATGCAAACATATAATAACGGTCGTATTCTCGCATTCACGACGTGACGGAAATGCCAGTCAACCGGAAACAAATTGTTCAACTATCTAAAATATGAAATTTATGGTAAAGAGAAAAGAGGTTAAAATCAACGAGGAGCAGATACGCAGCATAATGACGGGGGATATTCCTGCCGCCGTCATGGACAGTCTATATGGGGATAACACTCCCGGCTCCGAAAAAGAAAAAGACAGCGGATCAGAAACAGAGACCGTACCCGACAAGGTGGAGGCTCCCGGTGCGCCTGACAGTGAGGAAGAAACGCCGTCTCCGGTCATCTGGGAGAAAGTCCGCCGGAAAAGGAACGGCTTGCAGGAATACCCCGGACATCTGTTTGACAACAACGTTGTGCGGGAACGTCGCCAGACCTATGTCAGCAGCGACAACTACGAACGGGTGCGCACCCTGCTTTCCGTGATCGCGCCGACAGTCAGTATCTCGTGTTACATCGACAATATACTCACGGCCCATCTGGAGCAATACCGTGACGAGCTGAACGCCATCTACAGCAGCCGTATCAACCTGAAACCGTTATGATACATCCCGCCGCATGAAAAAAGGGACACCCGGCGGTCGGAATCTATTCTTTCCGCCGGACATCCCTCTGTTTCCCTTACAGGTATGCGCCTATTCCGCATTTATGGCCCTCAGCCCTTTCGGTATCGGGTTGTCAAGGATTATCCTGTAGCAAAGTTTGCCGTCCACATTCACAGGCTCTTTCGCTACCATGAAACCCGCACACCTCTCCACCTTCGCAGCATCGAGTATCATGCCGGCTATGAAGCTGTTCGAGAAGCGGGCGCAACGCGGGTCGTTCCATATCGTGAATCCGTTCTTGTCGTCGGAAACGAACATGTACCAGTCTTTCGGCCTGTCGTCGTCCCTGGCGATGCACAGCCTGTTGCCGGCGTGCAGACCCAGTTCCCTGCTCAAAATCTTGCTCAGGTACATGCTGCCGTCACGGCATACCGTGATTATCCGTTTCCCCTTGTAGGTCAGTGCCGGATGGGAATTGCTCTTGTCATAAACTGTCAGTTTCATAATCATTCGTATTTTATAGTTGTTATATATATGTCATCATAGTTGTCATGCCGCCTCTCCGGCCATAATCAGCCTTCTTCTGGCGATGAACTTCCGGTTTGCCCGAAGGGATTCCATCATCGCCTGTGCCCGTCGTGTCACCGCCGATGTTTTCTCTCCCATGTGTCTGGCAATGGTGCGGAACGAGCTGCCGGTCTCGTAGAACCGCAGCATGAATATCCTGTAATCCTCGTAGGAGAAGTGACGTCTGAGGAAATTCTGTATGTCCCTCACCAGCCTGTCACAACCGGTAAGCATCTCTTCCCGCTCCCCAGTCTCTTCCGTGCGGTCCGTGTCACCCAGTCTCACGAAATACTCGTCCCCGGGACAGGAGTAACGGTGGCCGTCCCTCGCCCCGGATTGGAGTATTCTCCGGTAGCACCCGAAGAAGTAGGATTCCCAGTCCTCGATTCCACCGGAGAACATCACCTGCTTCCTGACTGCCAGATAAGCGTCATGGAACGCATCCTCGTTGATTTTTCCATAGATGAAGAGTCTCTCTTTCATTCTCGCGTATGAACGGTTGAACCATCCGTTGAAGTCTTTCACGTCTTTTGTTGCCATATCCTTTTGCTTTTATCTGTTAGACATCCGGCCCGTGGTACGGGCACTCTTGTTTCTTTGTGTGCCTTACAGCCGTTCTCCCGCCGGAAAAGCGTCAAGGCCCGGCAGGAAAAAATACCGGAGCGTAGCGAGGATGATTTTTTCCTGACCGGTCCGCAGGGCTCCGGCCTTGCGCCCCGGAAGGGAACGGCTACCTTTGCTTCAAAGAAATAAGGGTGTCCTTTTCTGTTTTCACCTTCGGAATTACAAACGGCCGGTGAAAAGGGATGTCTGCCGGTGACATGTGCCGTCCGTTTTGCGGTCTGTTCCTGTTTTTTTGCTTTCTTCGCTTCCGAAACGGTTTGGCGGGCTCATGCGTCCCTTTTCAGATACCATTTGTCCGCCGTTCCGTTTTACAGCAGAATCAATGTCAAACTTAAATTTACAGGAATATGGAAGTAGTGGTCATAGAGAAGGCGACTTTCGAGAGGATGCTCTCGGGGTTCGAGGATTTCGCTAAAAAGGTGGAACGGCTCTGCCGGGAACATGAGGATTTGGGAGAGAGGGAATGGCTTGACAGCGACGACGTGTGCAGGCTGCTCGGCATCAGCCCGAGAACACTGCAAACGATGCGGGAGAACGGCACGCTGGCTTACAGCAAGATAAGCCACAAGGTGTATTACAGACCGGAGGACGTGAAGGCCGTCTTTCCCGCAGTGGGAATGAAACGGCGTATCGTCGCCAATAAAGGAAGGGAATGGAATAACGATACAGGCAACCAATAAACATCGTGCTTATGACTGAAAACGACAACATCCGGCTGCTTACACCGGAAAACGACATGCGCGTGAGATCTTTTTTCTCGTCGCTGGAAAGCCTTTCAAACAGGGTGGAGAAAATACGCGACAACAACAAGCCGTCGCTGGACGGGGAACGCTATTACACCGACAAGGAACTGGCCGTGAAACTGAAGGTCAGCCGCAGGAGCCTTCAGGACTACCGCAACAACGGAATACTGCCATACACCCGGATAGGTGGCAGGATTCTGTACAGGGCTTCCGACATAGAACGCACTTTGATGGACGAGTACAGGGAGGCGTACCGTATGAATGGATGAGCTTGAATCTACCCTCGTAAAGTTGCTTTTATTCCGTGAAACTACCTTCTGGTATAGAAATTACGAGTGAAAGCAACTTGCTTTATGATATTATGTCAAAAAAGAAAGTTGCTTGTTGCAAGATTTTTTTGTTTCTTTAATCTTAATTCTGTGATATTGGCCATTTTAACTTGACCCATAAACACAACATAGGTGTATCTTTGAATTTAGTCAAACACACATCAGCATCATTTAACATTAGGATTCTATTCCAATTGTCAGCTTTTAATTGAGGAATTTCTACCACTTCATCGAATAAAGTAAAGGCAGCTCCCATACCATTAAATACTCTAACAATTCGATTAACTATAATCTCTATTTCTCTCATCAGAATAGGTTGCTTCAGGTCATTGTTCTTATGAAGTATAATAACTGTTTCATCTTTCGATTTTCTTTCTATCATACAATTGAAATATCCGAAGTACTTATTGGAAGTATTCAAATAAGTTAGAGATTGCCCAGGTTTTGTTTCGACTCTAATTACTTGCCTTTTAGTATAATCGCAAAGGATTTCATCAAAATATTCACGCGCAGATTTTTTATTGTTATTTATTGCTTCATCAAATTTTTCTATAAACTCATCTATTGAATATACTTTAGTACCGAAATTGAAAAGTTTGTATAATGTTTTGCTCTTTCGGCGCATACCTTCGTCATCACTAACTATACAATCGCAGTATGAGCCGAAGAAACTATGACAACAATCAGCTTGCATATTTTTAAACTTAACCTTCTTCCGAGTTTCTTTATTTATTCCCAATAGGTCAAGAATCATATAGGACATATAATATTCCGTTGCAAAATCAGTAGATGATAACCCAATTTGAGTTAAAGTGGCTTTAATTATATCTAGAAAGGATAATCCTAATGGGGACGAGGCTAACTGTTCGTTAAAAACATTTTCACTTTCCGCTGTAATTAATGTAGGATTATATCTAGCAATAGTATTGTCTCTTATAATTTTGTATGACTCCTTATTCTCATAAAAATTGTGGGATACAAATTTTATTAATGATGTAAAAAATGGGGGATCTATTTGGAGTTCATTAGCTGAAACCGGAACTCTTTTTGTTAGCCAATCAAAATCCAATTCTCCTTTTAAATCCTTAATGCTAATATCAACAATATTGTTGATAGCATTCCGCTGTTCTTCTGTTATTTGTGAGAAATTAAAATTTTCAAGCCAAGAGAAATCACCTACTTTGCCTATAGTCTCAAAAGCCTTGCGTGGGGATTGCTTCAGAACTTCCAGTTTATTGCTTTCATATATTAAACGATTTTCGCCAACTATCGATTGCATAAATTCCATTTCCGCATATTTAATATCCGTTTTATCATCTTGCAAATCAAACAAATGAGCATTTGAATAGAGAAAAATAAACTCATCCTTGTGAGATAATATCTTTTCACGCAAGAGGGAGTATTTCTCTTCCCTTACATTGAATAGATAACTGAATACTTGCTTATCCAAATATATTGTAATCATAAATAATAAAACATGTATAAAACAACAACGATTTATTTATCATTTTTAATCTCCTTCAATACTAAAACTTTTTTGTTTTAATTCTAAAAGATCTTCCAAATCTCCTTTGTCTTAGGAGGTTTGAAAGAAGGCATAAAAAGAGAGAAACGAATTAACAACAATTCTTTTTCTCAAATGTATGCCACTATCTTTCAAATGTCTGCAAATCCATCTTAAAGGAATAGGTAATGGATTTGTAACGTGCTATCTTCTTTATCTTGCTTCAAATAAAAGTATAATGACTAGCAGATGATAAAGGTATGGAAAATAATGGATTCTCTATTTTCTGACTTTTATCAAAATCAGTAATTACATTATTGCCATCAACTCCATCCAGCAACTTACCAGCAAGTTATATTTGATGTATAAACAACTGCAAATCAGTAATATAAATATATATACCACTAATATAGCAAGTTACCAGCAAGTTAAATCAACCCCATATTGGAATGTATTTCATATAACGAGGGGCGGTATTAGGATCTACAGGTTTTATTAATTTACTATTTAAAACGTCTTTTATCAATCGTGAGATACTACCTGATGAAGATTCCGCAACACCGAATCGTTCCCTTAAAGAGCTATTTGTCAATGCATTTCCCTCTATATATCTAACACAAGCATGCAGGTATGTTGCCCATGCTTTATCTTCCATTGGAATATTTGTAAAATCCAAATGAGAAAACAATGAAACTTTAGTAGATTCCTGATAAATTTGGATTCGTGGAGCTGGCAACTTTTGCAATTCACAACTAATAACCATTCTATCCCATCCACGTCCCAATTCTTCACACATGTTCAACCGACGCATTAAAGATGCTAATTTTTCGTTTCTAGATTTAGGTGGATTATCCACAATTCTCATAATATCAACTAATGGCGTTCCCGAATTTGTAACCTCTACCCGATTCTCAAATACTTCGATAAGCGGTCCTGTTCCGGTAATGAAAAAATCCTGATGAATAAGACTATTGGCTATAGCCTCTCTAATAGCAGGCATAGGGAATGTACTTATTGACTTTCTGCGAACAGAGTCAATATCTTCTTTTGAAGGCAACAGTGTATTTACATATTTTACTGCATTCTCGAAGCTAATGGCATACCCTTCTGTCGTTGTTTCTTCTTTTAATATTACAAGTCTATTAAGCCCATCGTATTGTACAATTCTTATTGCTTTTCGTCCTACACGTGGAAATTCAGATAGTCTCTTTGCGAAGAGAATAGCCCCAAGGTTTGTTATGGCATACAAACCATTATCAAGTTTGGCAATAATACCGTCTTCTACCAAATAATGCACATATTTATCAGGACTTGTTGGAATCGGCATATTTAGGATATCAAAATACATCTCACAATTTAAGTAGTGAGAAATATCTTGCAATTGTATATCGGTTAGAGCATAAGCATCTTCAAATTGCTGATTTCTCAATTTATCCCACAATTGAGCCTGTAATGCAGGAAATTCAATGATTTTCTTTGTGTAACTACCTATTCGGATATAATCTACCTTTTCAAAAGTAACAGGAACTCCTACTGCTTTTGAGATAATAAGCATTTCAATATGCTTTCCATCAATATCAACAGAGTGCATTTCGAAATCGGCATTTTTGGAAAGTAGATAACGTAACCAGTTCTCAAGTTCTTGATTACCTTTCTTTTCTTTTTTCAAACTGACTTTCGTGCCAATTATCTCGTGTGTATTATCATCAACACCCCATATCATATAGGCATAACTCCTATCCGCAATAACTGCACTATTGGCTAAGGCACTAATGTCCTCTCCAACCATTTTAGGGTCGCAATTATTATGTTTAAACTCTACCCAACCTGTTTCTTGTGGCAGTTTACATAATTCAAGTACAAGCTTATCCAAATTCTCCATATGCCTATAAAATCACTTGAAAATAATTCAATCTTTAAAATAACTCATTTTCTTCCATACCCTGACCATCTGGGTCTGTATTATTCATGATGCCCTTGTTAATCCAAAAATTAGGCATAGAAGTTTTGAACTCTGAATCAATGTAGTGACATTGTTCCTTAATGATGCCGCGTCTTTCTATTGCTGGTTGCAAACAGTAAAGGTCGAATTCTTCAAGATTAACATCTTCAACGGATTTCCAATGAGGAAATAACAATTTCATAGCTGCTGTGGCTATCTTCTTTACAGCTTTGAAATCGCGCATATCTGCTTTCTTGTCATATACGACAAGGTCGTCAAACAAAAGCCCGTATGAATTTTCGGTACGGAGCGAATGTAATATTTCAGAGAAATATTCTACGTTGATAGTCCAACCTTTATAAATCATACTCTTGTTGATGCGCGGTAAATACCACCCCTCAATAAAACAATGGAAGCGGTCAAGCAAAGCTGACTCTCTGAAATACAAAGGTAATGCATCAAAATATCTCTTACTTTGAGGCAGACGCTCGGAAGTAAGTTGGATGTTTCCCATCAGCATTAAGCCACACTCTGACGAAAATTCATTATTGTCTATGGTGGTCTTACCGCTTTCAAGGTATGATTTTAGCGCTGCCTGAATTTCAGAAGGCTCTTGGAAAGTGATTGTTTGAATTTCATCAAAAACAGTAAAGTCATGGTTCTTTATAATACCATTCTGCTGTTTCTGCTTGTCGTAGAAAAGTTTTGCACGAGTAACTTTTCCGCCACTGACAAGCCATCCGTATTTGGAGAGGTTACCGAAAACATAACTTTTACCAGTTCCTTTAGGGGCTAATTCAACTACGTTCAATCGAGGCTCAACGAAGATGAACAGACGAGTAAGAAATTCCAATTTTTGGTGCATATTCTCAAAAGAATCTGCATCGTATTCCATTGCGGATAGCAACAAATCAATCCATTCATCGGTAGTAAACGATTTACGAGCATCACGTAAATAATTAACATCAACTGACTTGTAAGGCTTAAATGGCTTATAGTCCACCATTTCTACATGGTTCTTTTTGCCGTCATCATCAGGTAAGAGAGCCAATTTAATGATACCCCAACGTTCTCCGTCAACAAGTGTTCCTGTATGTTGGCTATAAACATATTCAGGGATAACGCCCTCGTTTAGTTTGATACCCATGTCAGGAATAGCAAAGCGGCGAACACCTTTCACGAGGTCAATATAAATAATGAAGCGAACCAACAAAGTGAGGGTTTCGCCTTGTGCTAATTTATCTTTAACATCCGTTGATTTTTTTGGGATAACTATATCTAAGAATGATGTCAGTTTTCCTCTATCAACGCTCCCGTCTGGACTTAGATGTTTTTTTAACAGAAAGTCCTTAACAAATGCAGGAAGATTTCGCCCCGCAAACAAACTATCTGTTGAATTGGGGTCTTTATGTATAGACATTGGTGCAAAATGCTGACGCACCTTTTCTGATATTATTTCGCGCATAATATAAAAATTTTGCAGTTAGAACAAATCTTCTTCCTCTAAACCTAATTTAAGTTCGAGTTTGAAGTCGCGGTACTTATCTCCAATAATCAATCGAATATTTTTAGCATCTTGCAACAACGGCAGGCATGGGGTAATGTAACTATTCCCTGATTGAGCAATCAATTCATAGTGTACATTATTATACTCAACAATCGGAATGTCATTAAATGAAAGTCCGCGAATGTCAAACTTGAGAACGGGATTTGAAGCAGAGACTTCAAAATCCTGCAATTTTGCAGTCCAATTAGTGGCATTTGGTTGCGAAGAAATTATCAATATCGGTACGAGTACTTCTTCGGGAGTACATCCACCATGGCAACCTGAACCGTCATGAATTTTTGCACATAACGAATTGTGCTGTAATGCACAAACGGTAGTGTTATCATCAAGAATAATATAGCGATTATCAATAGTAGGTTTCTTCACCGAGGCAATTCTTCCACCATGATCACTTTCAAATCCGGGCAAATTCAGACCGGAACAGAGTTGCGGAAGATAAGAAATGCCATGGTCAGAAACAATAGCTATTTTCTTATCAGGATTGTTATCAAGAATATTGTTGATAATTTCAGCAATCTTCTCCATATCATCTATGATGTATTGCGGATATTGCCGAACTTTATGAGAAATAGTGTCTAAATCTCCCTCTTTCGGCAAGTTGTCATTTGCAAGAAGTAACAATGATTTTTTGTTATTCTCTGTTTTGGTAGGAATATCTGCACGAGAAACATAAACTTCATTCAAGAAGAAATTGTCGTGTTTGCGTAGCCCTATCACATATTGGATGAATGGTAACCAATCCAATCCCAAACCGTCTATCCAATAAAATACATCAATATCCTTGCGACTATTGAGTACGGTTCGAGTAGTACTGAAATTATGATACCAAGAGTTGAATTTAATAGTGTCATGATTCTTTTCACAGATGGTATTAAGCACTTCATCTGTGTACACGTTACAGACTTTCGCTCTTTTATAAGCATCTATGTATTTGAGAACCCACTTGCTTTCGGCTTCTTTTATACCAAAGGAAGTGCCAAGATAGTAGTACAACTGCGGATAAAGTTCTCGAATATCTTCTTTTGAAATATAGGAATGGCTAACCCAGTCAATCAAAAGTGCTTTTTCTGCGTTAGTGACAAGTGACACATATTGCAAGGCTGTACTATATCCGGAAGTTTCAACAACTTGATTGATTTTTTCAATCAGTTTGTGCTGAATTATTTCAGAAAGTACCACTTTCTCTTTGTATATATGAGATAGGATAGCACTTCGCTCATACAAATAATCTTCGGGATTTTCAAGGTTGAAGATTGTAAGAGCTATTGCTTGAGCCAAGTCAGAATTGGTATATCCATTCAAATTTTTAATGGACTCACAAATATATCCTTTTGAACAGAACTTTTCCTGATAGTATGAAGTGAGTAACCAACGATCAAATGGAAGTTCGTTTTCAAACCAAGTTTTGACAAAAACTTCAAAACCAGCAAGAGCGTGTATGTCGAATTTAGCATTGAAAAAAGTCTTGAAATCAAAAGACTCAATATTGATTTCTTTAGCTAACTCCAACCAATGCTTATCTGCTTCTTTGCTAGATAAAAAACTAAGGTGAAGCCCTAATCCATTGGTGAGAAACTTATGGACTGAATTACATGGCACAAAATCGAAAGCATTGTCGGGTTGTGCATACTCTGCATAAGCAAATATGGAGCGAGAGGTGCAAATGATATCCCGTTTCATTTTTTGGTCACGCCAAAGGCGTAGCCATTCTGAAACAGAGTTTACCACGCTATAATTATTATCCAAACCATTAACCCCATACGTAGAACCATTAGTGAGTATTAACCGATAATTTCGCTGTGGTTTAGGATTTTTATAATCCCAAACCGTTATCTGACTATCATTATAAAACTTCGACATCTTCGCTTCCAATCCCACTATAGGAATGTAAACTCGTTGATGATTTCTATAGGCAATATGCGATGCTTGAATCGCTTTAATGTCAGAAATTAGCGTATCAAATTCTATATCGGGTTTATTGTTGTTATAAAAACGAGCAAGTTCGGAGAATGGTGCAATGACAATATCATTGTCTTCCTTACTGCGAACGAAAGAGCAAATTTTATCAGAAAGTTTGCTGTATGTAATCAATAAATCCGGATATTGTGAATCCAACCAACAATCCACGCTTTGAAGTTCCACACCATTATCGGTCAGGTGGTCAACAAAATCATAGCAATCCTTGAAGTTGTTGAACATGACAAACCTGACGGGGAAACGCCCTGCCGAAGCAGCGTTTATCCCTGTCGAAACTTTATCCTCTTCGACACATTGTAGAAGATAGTCAAAATTCTCGAATGCTTGGTACATAATTATTCGAGTATGGTGTCTATAATCGTTTCCATATCAAGTTCTATAAGCCGAAGAAGTATGTCTTTAGCATCTTCTACATTGTTTATAAACTGAACTTTATCTTTAGCCTGTTCACGTCTTCCCGGTGCGGGCGCTGTCGGTGGCACAGGGGGAATAGGGGCTGCACCACCCGGTATAGGTTGTATAGGAGGTGTAGGAGTAGGTGCTGGCTTTTGTGACAATGCCCAGTTCTTAAGTTGATCAAGCACTTCAGTCTCTCCCCAAAGTCCAATTTCTCCCTGCATATTCTGTTTGATAAAGGCAAATGCTTTATCTAAATCTTCGGACTGAAGGGCAACATTCGGCTCTGACATAAGGAATTGCTCAAAGCCTTGTTTGAAGTAGGTATTATCTTTGAACCATGCTCTGATTTCAAAGTTCATTGATTTGATACCCTCCACAATGTCAACCATCATAGATGGGTTGCGGTGCGTGGTTTCAAAACAAATAGTAAGTACATCATCTATGAGCTTTTGAGCAGGTTCTTCAAGACCTGCATTCTTTATTGTTGCTGGTATGGCATACTTCAACGCCCAAAGAGGATACCCCTTTAGAACGGAGTATTCATGCAAAATAGCCCAACGAGCATCTTTCAAACTGCTTATGTCGTGATAGCCATTCAATGAATCTAAAGAAAAACATTTGATAAGTGACTTGCATAACTGTCCTTCTTCCTTGGTTTCAAATTTGAATGAAATTTTTGGGTTTTTATTACCCTTTTCCCAACAATCAAATGTGGCTACTACATCTTCAACCAAATGCTGTGCTTCACGAGGCTTACCGTTAGTGTCAAACATCTTGCCGATATACGGACGGAGGGCAAAAGCCAACATCGCCATACAAGAACACGTTTGGAACAAGCCGTATGGAGGATATGAAAGTTCTTCAAACTTTTCAGCAAGATTAAAAAGATTCTGCTTATCCGTTCTTTTTATCTTGTCCTCTACAAACTTGTAAACAAGATACAATGGATTACGTTGTTGGTCAATATCCGGCTTGAACTCAAGATTTTCGTCCACGCTTGCTTCAAGAAGTATCTTTACCAATGATTGTTGAGCATTGAGCTGATTTATAATGTCTGTTTTCGTGTTAAAACTCAACACTAACTGCACAATCTTTTTGGTAGATTCTTTCTTCCAATAGGTTTTAGATTTACCCACACATTGCTCCAACGCTTCTGGACCTTTGCAAAACAGTCGTGGCGCAATGACACGATCAAGCGTAGAGGTCAATTTTGAAGCCGAATACGTATTATGACTTTCTCCCAAATACAGATAGAAATTTTCACGACGCACATTCTTGATGATATAGTCGGTGAGAATACTTGCCGCATTCTTAACGTGTGCCTGATATTGATCGGTGAAATTGAATTTTTGTGCACACTTAGCATTTGCCTGATATTCAATGAAACGCTCATATTCTTTTTCTCCGAAAGGAGCATCGAAAACGATAAAGCAAGTGTCGGCAAAGCGTGGATCAACAGAAGCATGTTCTGCATATTCACGCAAAGTCTGAATTTCAGTAGTTGTCTTGCCAAACAACAAAGCTAAGAATAGTTCGTAACCTTTAGCATCTTTTCTACCGTTCTCTATCTTATTGAATAAGGTATATTCATTTATATCCAACGAATAGAATTTAAACGTATACGGACGACAAAGATTAATGAGAATTTTGTCGACTTCCTTAGATGCTGAGTCGTTGAAAGTAAGAACTTGTGATAAGTATTTAAATTCACGGTTGCGCAACGATTCTTTTGCGTCTTCGATTTCTTTAGTGGGAAGAGCTGTGAACTGAATAGAAAACACGTTACCTGGTGCACGTTGAATATAGCCTTTGTTATCAAACATTGTAAGGACATCGACAACTTGCTCTGCAAACGAAGTACCCTCAAACAAACGAAGAATATTCTCCTCGCTTGGAGTTACCTCTTTATGATTAGCAATGTTATTAAGTGCATTAAGCAAAAGTGTTCCTTTGAATACTTTCATTGCCACTTCACCTTCATTCTCAATGTTTGAGCAGTAGGTGTTGTAGCGTTCGGTAACAGCTCCGAATTTTGTCACATTTTCGTTAAACTCACCAATCACATAGTCCCAAAGAAAATCTGCTGTAATTGTATCACGTTTGGCAAAAACGACTTCGTTGTTCAAGAACTCTCTTACGGTTTCGTTCTCTCCCAAGAATTGGAATACACTGCGAGAAGATGAACCCGCTTCACGAGCATAGAATGTGGCGAGTAAAGCGGTTGCAGGGTGTACTGGCATCAAACTCTTGATATCGCGTGTCGTTTCCACTGCGTTAGGCAAATTTTCAGTATAGTGGTTGATAAGATTATCAAACTTATCTAAAACGGGACTGAAAACAGACAAATATTCTTCATTGGTACCAGTCATACGGAACTTGCGCGACATAATCTTATATGCCGACACGGGTTCCATGTTGTACTTCATATAGTGGTAGCGACCAATAGTTTTTTGACGTTCTTCCGCTTTTAGAGAGTTGAGAGCCGATGGGTGAGAAATGAAAAGGAAATAACTGTCATTCTCTTGTGCCATAGCACGTTCAGTCAGCTCTTGTAACTGAACCAAGATATTAAGACCTATATCAAGAGTGAGCAGGGTCGTAAACTCGTCCCAAATAATCAGTAGTCCGTCATATTCGGTTTTCTCTTGCAGTTTCTCTTGAACTTCAAAAAACCATTGTGTGATATTGGCATTTTCCATACGGATATGAAAGCCGGCATCGCGCAAAGCATCTTGCACCACACGCAATGTTTTTGGTTCAAGGTCGGAAAGTTCTTTACGCAACTTATCCACATTGGGAGTAACCGCTGAAAGTTTTGGGGATTGTTCTATAAGCATTTCCCAAAACTGCTGATTTTCATCAATGTGCTTGATATAGGTATCATAGTCGGTCTTTACTTCAAGGTCTGTAAGTCCGGCTTTGATTAAAGCCTCTTGTATCTTTTGTTGAAGTTGTAGGGAGAGGTCATCAGGATGGGCAATTGAACTTGCTCCATACAAGGTAACGGGAAACAGCCGTTTCTTTTTACGGAGATCGAAAACAGACTGGCACAAGCCCTCAAATTTCGGTAATTTGTATTCCCCAAGCAACCATTCTTCAATAGCACTAACATCGTCACAAAGTAGATGCTTTAGCACCGCTCCGGCATGAGTTTTTCCCGTACCATATGTTCCTTCTATCCAAAAAGACTTATGCGCATCGAGGTCATTGTTCATTACAGAGCGGACTACAGTACGCAGTATATCATTGAATTGGTCGTTTACAATGAATACACTCCAATCCCCAGCTTTCTCTTCTTCGAGGTAATATGTGCTACGCCCAGAGCGCAAATCAACGATATCAGAATACTTAGTAGCCATAATTAAATCAAAGTTTTAAGAATAGAGATTGGATTCACATCTTCTCGCAAGGTAATATGGTCAAGCCCCATATTCAACTCTGCTACAAGTAAACGGTTGTTAGCTGAGTTCAGGGTTCGTAATATTTTCTCTAATCCAGAAAGCGAAATTCCAAATTCAACGAATGGACCAAGTTCTGATTTTGAATCTTTTAAATCAGAAACGCGAAAAGATTTATATCCAACATTTTCAGCATATCGATACAAAGAATAAGCTAAAGCGGTATCGGATAAATCTTCAAAAGATTTACGTCGATATTGCTTACCTTCAATTTCTTCAGCTATAGCAAAAGCACTGTCCGTAGGACAATACTTAAATAATTGGAATAACGCCGAGACTGCATTGTCAACAGTTCGCTTTCCGTAAACTGGATATTCTTCCGAAATGTTTTCTGAAATAGAATTTTTATCGAAAATTTGTCCGGGCACAATATGAGTTAAGAACCAATTCACAATGAATGAGTTTTTAGCAAGATTAGTAAGAACCACAGACCAAACCAAGTTGGGGTCATCAACATATATTTCAGATAAAACGTTCCCAATCTCAGTGAGATTTAATTTAGCGTCTATTATTTCAGCTTCTTTGAGCCAGTTTTTAAAACTCGGAACTTGTTTTGGTCCAAGTCCATTATAGTCCCAGAACTCAGTAGGATTTAATAGAAACTCGCTCATCCATTCTTCGTGGAGTCCAAAGGTGTTGTATCTATCAATTCCTGCTTTCGCTTTTATATTTGTTTCTGTTGTCATACTTATAGAATTAGCAACGATACATCCTCTGTCGTGAAAGTTCAAACATTTGTGGCAATGGATGCACTTCGTTAAATCAATATTTACTTTTGGAAAAACGGACAATGCCCCTGTTGGGCATTCAACCTCGCATGATTCGCAATTAATACAATATGCCGCTTTGTATATAACTCTTTTCAATAAAGAGATAAGAGATAAATCTTTAATCCCTTTAATATAAAAAGTATAATCTGTATCATTCCCCTTAATCTCAAAAGAATAGACAGTATTTTTATATTTTATATCTCCGTGAAATTCATTAGAGATATTAAAGAGAGTGAATTCACCCAAGACGGGCAACCACGCAGTAATGGGTAATTTTGCAGATTTTACTTGGGCGTAGAAATTATTAGGAGAGTTCTTGAAATTCACCTGCGTGGAAATTTTCATAAATTTACCACTAGCTCTAAATTTCCACTTACGCTCTTTTAGATATACTTCCAAGTCTTTGACACCCTCTTGCTTGGACCAATCATAAATTCTTGAAATAAAAGGTTCTAATTCTGCACCATAGCAACGGCTTACTATCATATCATCCCATTCGGAAGAGTAAGGGCAAGTAATGCACCCTACTCTTGATTTTCCTAAACGATAAGCATCATTAATAGGTAGAGCATAAGAGAATAAATATAAAAATATTTCCGATGTATTCCAATATAATATCGGGTGAGCATTTACAACTGTTGAATGTTTTACACCTTTACCCATACGTTCATAATTGCCACGACGGGCAGATTCTTCTGCTCTTACACCATCAAAAGTAAGAACTTTAGCTTGCTTGTTTGTACCCTGGACTTTAAGAGAACGGTAAAGAGGTGCGGTTTTCATTACTGAACAGCACCAACGATGGGTATCGCTCGGCGTACCAATCTTATCCCAATAGCTTAACACCGAAGCGTGGTTGCGAGCGGTGGAAAATTTAAGTCCAGGATAAAGCGCAGAATAGTGTCGTTTGACATCTTCGTAAAGATCGAGCGATGACGGCAATTCATACCCAGTGTCGCTATATATCACTTCGAAAACGCTGGGCGGCAAAGCTCTTGTGCAAAGATCAAGGACTACTTGTGAATCTTTGCCGCCTGAAAATGATGCCAAAAAAACATCAATTTTGGTGGCAAGTAGTCGTTGTTTACCTTGTTGCTCTGCAATATCCAAGGGCATTACATCGAAGCTGTCGCACTCCTCCTTGACAATAGCCATTTTCCGCTTTTGTTTTTGCTCAATAGATGCAGCGATAGCTTCAAAATCAAGTTGATTGGCTTTTATCTCATTGAATTTTTTAGAAGCTGTAGAATAGATGAAGAATGTTTCGCGTATAAATTCAATGGCTTCGCTCTCCAGCAAGAACATAATATCGCGGTTTCTCTCTATCATTTTCTTGACATCAATCGGGATAAGTTCAAGATTCTCAAATCCCGGCATAATAGTTATGGTAGCCGAATCATACAAATTTGCCCCTTTAGCCTGAAACACCAAGTCGCCACGATAGAAATATTGTTTATTAACTGCCCACATAAGTGGAGCCTCTGACTGCGGATATACATATCCTAATTTGTCAAGTCCAAGTAAATCAAGTTCTTCAAACCAAACAGGACGAGGCGAAATGCCCAAAGTCTCTTTCGAGACTTTGGAACTTAACAAAACACCTCCTGTTTCTTTATCCCATTCTATCTTATACATGAACTTATTTAATTTCAGTTTTTACAATCAAGTCTCTTACATCAACATTAAGCAGCCCTGCTACTTTTACCAAAGTTTCTAAACTTGGTTGGTATGTATTGGTACACCACTTTGATATAGTGGCCTGATCTTTGCCCAATTCTCCAGCAAGCCATTTACTGGTTCTATTTTGTTCCGCAAGCACTGCTTTTATTCTATTGATATTTGCACCTTTCTGCATGATACGGATGTTTGATGTTGCATGATTCCATTTAAAATTTCGCAAAGGTAGTAATTTTCCCAATTATTATCGCTAACACTTGGAATATTATTTCAAAAACATGGCGTATTATTTCAAAAATATGAAAGCCATAAAATAATCAAACAGGAAATTGTCGAACAAACAATACAATCTTGCGACTTCTGTTTTTTTATAAATTATAATATTTTTATACTTATTGTAAACTAAATTAGGTTTATTTGTTTGGATCGTCTTGCCCTTGATAAACTTTGCCTTGTCCTACTGCTCCTTTACAGACTGTTATGTGATTCTATCTTGTTCAGTAAGGGCTGTTCGTTTTCGTACCGCTTTCTCGCAGATTTCTACGTCTTTACGCATTTACGCACTTGGCGGATTTTATCGTTATCTTTATTGAGTTCAAAGATGTCTGCCTATTCATATATTATTGGGAGCTTCGCCTTTTATCTTGATATGACGAGACTTCAAATCATTATCCATACGGTCATAATCTGGCTGCTTGACTATATCTACCATTTGATATGTCAGCGTCAATATTCTTGATTATCCAACAGAAGAATATAGTATTGTAAAAGTTACAGACATCAAACTTGCAAACGAACTTTTGGATGTCATTTACAATAGAGAGAAGTAGTATAAACTCAAAAAGCAGGGAGAAAATTATCGCCCTGCTTTCACAGGACAACACACTGAGCGCAACGGCACTTGCCAAGCGGATAGGGATACCCCCCAAAGCCGTGGAAAAACAGATTGCCGGGCTGAAAGCGGACGGGGTACTCCGACGAATCGGACCGGACAAAGGCGGATATTGGCAGGTGGTCGAAAAAACGGATTGATTTTTCTGGAGGGAGCGCAGTTTGCCGCCTGCCCGCTTCATTCGGCTGTCAAAAAAATATCCCTCCTATAGGATATCGAAACAGCATACGGACCGGTAGTATTCTACTGACCGTATGCTGTTTCTCTTTTGTTTTTTTGTTCCGACTTTTCCGTCGGTCGCTTGTTTCCGCTGCCGACGGCGTCCATTGTACAGACGTGAAAGGGAAAAGGTTTTCGGGCTGAATACGCTCTGAA
>OAWY01000520.1_pt1 | contig 25793 bp, 19 predicted proteins | sample 1495591 | NCBI WGS metagenome assembly OAWY01 (sample SAMEA2580283, study PRJEB22360) | human gut metagenome | biome: human gut; feature: human-associated habitat; material: faeces | place: Denmark | collected 2008/2010
AATCAGCGGGCGGTCATAGCCGGCCGCGTGGATGCGCTGCTGGAGTTCGGCGGGTGTCAGTCGGCCGCCCAAGGCGGCGGAAATCGGGTCGCCGGTGGCGCGCATCACGAAGAACACGATGGTGACCAGAATGAAAACGGTGGGAATAATGAGAAGGAACCTCGTCAGCACGAAGCGGAAGAAACTACCTGACAGTCGGTTCTTCTTCGTCTTGGCTTTCGCCGGAGTGGTGCTGGAGGTCGCTATGGCGCTGTCTGACACGCGATGCTCCTTGGTGTTGGTAATCGGTATATAAAGCAATAAAGGCTCCCCTCTCCGAGGGGAGCTGGCGGCGAAGCCGACTGAGGGGAGTCATACGAGTTGGGCTCCCCTCAGTCTGCCGTCGGCAGACAGCTCCCCCCCCTCAAAGAGGGGAGCTCATGCTGGATCAGCCCTTGGTGACGGAGGCATAGCGGAAGCGGAAGGAAGCGTCGAGGGTGACACCCTTCACGGAGGTGCCGGTGACGGCGACCTGGGCACCCTGCAGCAGCGGGATGGTGGAGAGGTCTTCGGTCTCGAGCTTCTGAATCTGCTTGAGGATGTCTCCACGAGCGGACTCGTCCTTCTCGCCGGCCTGCTTGACGATCAGGTCGTTGACTTCCTTGTTGGAGTAGCCGTTGTTCACGAAGTTACCATCGCGGAAGAACGGGGACAGGTAGTTGTCCGGGTCGGAGTAGTCCGGGAACCATCCAAGCTGGTAGACCGGGTACACACCGTCGGAATCGTCGGTAACCACACGATCCTTGTTGTACTGGGTCCATTCGGTGGACTGCATGTCGACCTTGAACAGGCCGCCTGCCTCAAGCTGGGACTTCAGGGCAGCGTACTCGTCGGCGGAGACGGAGCCGTAGTGGTCGTTGTTGTACTGGAGCTTGAGGTCGACCGGGGTGGTGACGCCGGCGTCGGCGAGGACCTTCTTGGCCTTCTCGGTGCTCGGCTTGCCGTTGCCGTCGCCGTAGGCGGACTTCAGCGTGTCATCGTGACCGGCCAGGCCGTCCGGGATGAAGGAGTACATCGGGGTGTAGGTGCCCTTGTAGACCTTGGTGGAGAGCTCTTCGCGGTCGATGAGGTTGGCGACGGCCTGGCGCACGGCCTTGGCCTTGTTGGCGTCGGCGTCGGGCTGGGATTCGCCGTAGGGCTGAATCTTGAAGTTGAAGGCGATGAAGCGCTCCTCACCGCCCGGGCCCTTGACGACCTTGACCTTGGAGTCCTTGGAGAGGTCCTCGATGTCGGTCGGGCTCAGGGAGCGGTTGGCCACGTCGATCTGGCCCTGCTGGACGGCCATCTTCAGGTTGGAGGCGTCGGCGAAGTACTTGACCTGCACGGCGGAGTTCTTGGCCGGGGTCAGGCCCTTGTAGGAGTCGTTCTTGGCGTAGGCGGCGGACTCGTTGATCTTGAAGGCGGTCAGCGTGTACGGGCCGGCAAAGGCCTTCTTGGAGACGATGGTGTCGGCGTCGGTGAGCTTGTCGGCGTCGAAGGTATCCTCATCGACGATCGGGCCGGCGGGGCTGGACATGACCTGCTTCAGAGTCACGTCAAAAGGCACGGAATCCTTGAACACCACGGTGGTGTCGTCCTTGGCGGTCACGGATTCGACGTTGGCGAGCAGGGAGCTCGGGCCGTTCGGGTCGTTGATCTTCTTGATGCGATCGTAGGAGAACTTGACGTCGGAAGCGGTCAGGTCGTTGCCGTTGGCAAACTTCAGGCCGTCCTTGAGCTTGACGGTGAATTCGGTGCCGTCATCGTTCCAGGTACCGTCATCGGCGGCGATGTCCGGGCTCAGTTCGGAGGTGTTGTAGTCCTGGGCGTACAGGAACGGGAACACCTGAATCTGCACGGCGTATGAACCGTTGTCGTAGGAGCCGGCGGGGTCCAGGCTGGTGATCTTATCGGTGGTGCCGATGGTGATGGCGTTGCCGGAATCGGCGCCTGCGGCGGTGTCATCCTTCACGCCGCCGCAGGCGGTCAGGGATGCGATGGCGGCCACGGAGACGGCGGCGGCCAGAATCTTCTTGGAATTCAACAGGAATCCTCTCTCATAACTTGTTTCCACGTCATCACTGCGGGCGTGGATTACCGCCTGACTATGGTGCGGATGTGTTACCTCTGCGTTTCCATAGTCATCGACTTATGTTTCGCTTGTGGCGACCAAGGCCGGTTTTATGCGGTATCGAGCAGTATTACGGATTCTTGTATTACGACGTGAATAACGGTCACATGGTGAGACAAATATACTATCATCTCACCATGTGACCATGTTCGTAGACGAATGCCTTCCATTCGTCAACCGGTCGGCCTACTGCTACTTGAGCTTGCGGCCCGCGCACCACACCTGTTCGACCGTCCAGTCGGCCGGGTCCGCAAGGTTGAAATCGGCGGCGAAGCCGGGGGCGATGAGGCCGATCGGCGCCCCGGTGACCGGGTTCGGCCGGTCGAAGCCGAACGCCTTGGCCGGCGTCAGAGTTGCCGCCTCGACCGCGTCCACCGGGCTGAAGCCCAGTTCGCACACCGCACGGCGCACGGCGACCTCCAGCAGCAGAGTGGAGCCGGCGATGGCGCCGTTGGAGACCAGGCGCGCATGCCCGCCGACCACGTTCACGTCCAGCGCGCCCAACTTGTAGGCGCCGTCCGGGCAGTCGGTGGCGGCCATCGCGTCGGTCACGAAGGCCGTGCGGTGAGGCGCGAACCGGAAGGAGAGGCTCACCATCGGATCCTGCACGTGGAATCCGTCGTTGATGAGCTCGATGGTGACGCGCGGGTCCTCCACCGCGGCCGGAATCGGACCGGGTTCGCGGTGATGCAGGCCGTTCATCGCGTTGAACATGTGGGTCATGATGCCCGCGCCCGCGTCGAAGCCGGCTTTGGCGGTCTCGTAGTCGGCGTCGCAGTGGCCCACGGCCGGCACCACGCCGGCAGCGGCGAACTGGCGGATGGCGGAGATGCCGTGGGGCAGTTCGGGGGCGATGGTGATCTGGCGGATGCAGCCAAGCTTGCCGGAGGCGGGGTCGGCACCGGAGGCCTCAAGCATCTTATCGACGATGTCAGGCACCGGATCCTTGAGACATTCCGGGTCATGTGCGCCCTTGCGGGCCAGGGCCAGGAACGGGCCTTCCAGATGGCATCCTAGGATGTCGGGGCGGCCGGACTCCATTGTGGCGCGGACGGTGCGGGTGGTGCGGGCGGATACGGCGGCCGGCACGGGGTTGGTGATCAGCGAGAGCACCTGGCGCGTGGTGCCATGCACGGCGTGGCCGGCCCGCGCCACGTCGATGCCGTCCGGCCCGTCATCGAAGCTCTTCTCCCATGCGCCGTGCGCGTGGATGTCCACGTAGCCGGGGGTCAGAATACGGCCTTCGGCGTCGATGACCGCGTTGCGATCGGCCGGGTCGAGCCCCACCGTGCGGCAGTAGTGCTCGAAGGTCTCCTCCCCCGTGCCGGCCGCCACGATGACGCCGGCGGCATCGGAGACGACCCAATATCCGCGCCGTTCGCCGCGCGCATCCACCTTGCGCGCGTTACGAATCGCCACCGGAGCCGGCTTGCCCTCCAGTGCCGCGGTCACGCGCGAGACTATCTCGTTCCTATCAGACATGTTGTTCTCCTTACCGCTCATGCGCTCCCGCTGGCGGGAGCCAGCACACGATAACTCAGATGCCCTGCCAGGCCGGCTTGTGGGTGTAGGCATAACGGTAGTAGTCCTTGTGGCGCAGGCGGGACGCGGCCTCCTCGTCCACGATAATCGTGGCGTGCGGGTGCATCTGCAGCGCGGAAGCCGGGCAGAACGCTGACACGCCGCCTTCCACCGTCTCCTCGATGGCTTCGGCCTTGCCGGCACCGAACGCCAGCAGCACGAGGTGACGGGCCTTCATGATCGTGCCAATACCCTGCGTGATGCAGTGGGTGGGCACTTGGTTGATGTCGTTGTCGAAGAAGCGCGCGTTGTCGATGCGGGTCTGTTCGGCCAAGGTCTTGACGCGAGTGCCGGAGGCCAACGAGGAACCGGGCTCGTTGAAGCCGACGTGGCCGTCGGTGCCGATGCCGAGGATCTGCACGTCGATGCCGCCAGCGGCTTCGATGGCACGATCATAGGCCGGGCCGGCCAGCGCGACTTTGTCGCCGTCTTCGAGCGGAGTGCCGTTGAGTACGTCGCCGGGCACATGGACCTTGGCCGGGTCCAGGCCAAGCGGTTCGACCACGGTGCGATGGATGGTCGCATGATAGGACTCGGGATGGGTCAGCGGCAGCCCGATGTATTCGTCAAGCGCGAAACCACGCACGCCCGAAACGTCAATGGCCTCGTCCTTGACGATCTTGGCGAGCGCCTGATAGGCGGCCAGCGGGCTGGAGCCAGTGGCCAGGCCCAGCACGGCGTCCGGCTTTGCTTTGATCAGGTCCGCCACGCAACGGCCGTAGATCTCGCCGGCCTCGGCTTCGTTCTTGACAATGATGATTTCCGGCATCGGTTTCCTCCAGTTCCGTGCGGCCCGCCCGATGCGAGTCGCTGTACCGCCGCCCGTCTTGCGGATAATGGCAACATCCTTGTCACGTCCGGGTGCCGCGCGGCGTTCCAACCACCGTTCGGCGTAGCGCCGATTGGTGATTCGCTATTTGTTAATGATACTAACAATTTTGGACCTTATGAACACTCACGGTGTTTCCTGACGCTTCACACAGGTACACTGGAATTTATTAGTGAAGTTTCATAACAGTTTCAACGACGAAATTGCGCTTCACCGTCTAAGCTGTGTATGGAACAACAATCGCCGTCCACTCGCTCACCATCAGGCAGGAGGAAACATGTCATATCTCGGTCTCAACACAACGACCGACGACCATGCGGCCAAGGCTTCCCCCGCCGATGTGCGCCGCAAGAACCGCCAACTTATCTTCAGGTTGTTGTTCCCCACCAACCAGTATTCGCGCGCCGAGCTCGGCCGACGCACCGGATTGAGCCGCGTGGCCGTTTCCGATGTGGTCGGTCGGATGCTGGAGGAAGGATTGCTGCGCGAGACCGGTCAGGCACCCAGCGGCGGCAAAGGCAAACGAGGCACACTGCTGAGCATCGATATCGATCGACTGCGCATCATCAGCATCGACCTGACGCAGGAGCACCTGCTGCACGGCGCAGTCACCAATCTGCTCGGCCAGCCGCTGCGTCACGCCGAAGTCACCCTGAACACCGGCTCATTCGTTTCCGTGGATGTGATCATCGAGCTCATTGAGAAGATGCTGGGCATGTCCGATGGCGAGGTCATCGGCATCGGAGTCGCCTCCCCCGGCGTGGTAGACAACGGCGTGGTCCGCTCCTCCACGATGCGCGGCTGGAACAATCTCGACCTGTCCACGCCGATTGCCGAACATTTCGGACTTGAGGTGAACGTCAGCAACGACGCCACCGCAGCCATGCTCACCGAACGTTTCTTTGGCCAAGGCGGGCCGAATATGCTTTTCGTGCGCATCGAAAGAGGCATCGGTTCGGCGATTCTGCTCTCGGACACGCCGGTAATCGGCGAACTGCACGCGGCTGGCGAGCTCGGCCATATTTCCATCGATCTTGACGGGCCGCCGTGCCCTTGCGGCAAGCACGGTTGCTTGGAGACGATGATTTCCGGAACCGCATTGAAGAAGCAACTCAGCGCAGCAGACGTGGAGCAGCATCAGAATATCCTTGCTCGGGCGGGCCGCTATCTTGGCCAAGCCCTGGCCATGCCTGTGGGCCTTTTGGATATGGCAGACGTATGCGTCTATGGCCAGCCGAACATCATCAACGAGACGTTCATTGACGCGGCACAGCAGTATCTGGATGCCGCCACGTCCTCGTCCTTCCATAAACACACGGTGATTCGGCGCTGCGAATGCGGACCTGACATCACCGTACAGGGCGAGGCCATCGCCGTGGTCTTCCAACACTTGGCCAAATAAAAGCCGGTCACCCCGGCAACGAAACGCGCAAGACCAAGCGCGGCACAGCACGACATAAAGCGATATAGGACTGCGTGGGAGATGGGGCCTCGGAGACAAATCTGAGGCCTCATCTCCCATGCCCCGGCACTATGCCAGGCTACGCCGCCATGGCGGCACCGATGGCTCCGACTGGTTGGCCGACAGGTGCCAGACGCAGCCGGGCCGGCAGGTCCAGCGTTTCGAGGAATCGGCATTGCGATTCGCGCCGGCGCAGCTCAGCCGTGATCACCTCGACCAACGGTTCACCGGTTTTGGCCATGCCGCCACCCAAGACAATCAGTCGCGGGTCAACGGATTGGGCCAAAATCTGGATAGTGTCGCCGATGGCGCGCACTACCATGTCCAGCACATCGACGGCCTCGGCCTCCCGCTTTTTCGCGCGACGAATCAGGTCGGGCATCGGCGGGTCGGCGTTGGGCCACAGACGCCCCACGGATGCGCCCGAGCAGACTGTTTCCAAGCATCCGTATTGCCCGCAAGGGCACTTGAGGCGATGAGGTTCGACTGGGATATGGCCGATTTCGCCGGCCGCGCCGCTATAGCCATGCATCAGCACGCCGTTTTCGACAATGCCCGCAGCCAGTCCGGTGCCGAAGTTCAGGAACGCAATGGTACCGGCCATGCCATCTGCACCGCCCAACACGGTGGCCGCGCCGACGGCGGCGGCGTTGACGTCGTTTTCCACATGGGCCGGCACGCCCGAACGCTGCGAGATCAACGGCCCCATATCCAGCGAGACCACGTCGAGATTCACGATATTGCCCACATGCCCGCTGGCCGAATCCACCGTGCCCGGGGTACCGACACCGATGGCCCTCACCTCGTCAAAACGCTCACCCGCCGCCTGATGCGCTACAGCGACGATGTCTTCGATCACGGCATCGTTGCCATGTCTGGCGGGAATACGGGCGGAACCCAATACCGTGCCCATTGCGTCAACCAGCACAGCTTCGATTTTTGTTCCGCCCACGTCAACACCGATTTTGAGATTGTTCATAGTGTTTTCGGACATCAGTCCTCCCCTGTTCTTCATCGAACGTTTCGCTTGATATCAGTGTACATCTGACTATTGACAACTATCTTAACAAATTCACCCAAGACGACACTCACATGCACGACACGCCGAATGACATATTGATTGCGTCAATCAATTAACAGCGTTAATATCTTAATCAAGTTCAGATTCAAAGACGAGCGGAACAACTCGCAGCGGTGCAGACAAGGAGGACTTAAGACCGATGGCAACAAACACCACCCACGCCACTTCTCAGGCCAGTGTCTCCGAATCCAATCGCTCCCGCATCGTTAAGCACCTGTATCACAACGGCATCAGCTCCCGCGCGCAAATCGCCAAGGCACTGGAACTCACCCCCGCGGCCATCACCAAAATCACCGCACGCCTTATCGAGGCCGGCATGATTGAAGAGACCGGCGATCTGGAAGGCTCCAAGAACCGCCGTTCCATCGGACTCAAGCTCAACACCACGCGCTTCCGCGTCATCGGCATCAAATTCGCCCGCTCGCTGGTGCAGATCGGCGTATTCGGCCTGTGCGGCAACGCCCTGAGCATCGAGAACCTGCCCACGGTCTACGACAACACCATCGACGACACCATTGCCACCATCCACCAGCGCGTCGAACAGCTGCTCGACAACGATCCATCCATCGTGGCCATCGGCATGGCCGTGCCCGGACCCTACCTGCGCAACGTGGGCCGCACCGCCGTGGTCTCCAGCATGCAGGGCTGGCGCAGAATCAACTTCATCGACGAATTCGTCACCGCTTTCCGCGTGCCTGTGTTCATCGAACAGGACGCCCGCGCCGGAGCCCTCGCACATTATCTCTTCGACCCGTCGGTGCACGCCGACGGCAACCTCGCCTATTATCTGGTCGGCGAAGGCGTGGGCCTCGGCGTCATCGACAACGGTCGCCTCATCAACGGCTTCCTCGGTGCCGCCACCGAAATCGGCCACATCTCCATCGACGTCAACGGCCGGCCCTGCGACTTCGGCAATCGGACACGATGAAGTTGCCCCGGCGCCTGCGGAACCATCGGCTGCCTCGAACGCTATTGCTCCACCCCCGCCATCCACGACATGCTCATCGAAAGCGGCACCGTGGTCCCCGACGCGGCCGACATGACCCATGCCGAGGCCGCCCGCGCCCTGTTTACCAAGGCCAGCGTCGGCGACGAAGACGCGGCTTCCATGGTCCGCGAAGTCGCCCGATACGTCGGCTACGGATGCGTCACCATCTTCAATGGATACAATCCCGAGCACATCATCATCGGCGACATCGTGTCCGAAGCCGGCCCGATACTGCTCGATGAGGTGCGCGCCACGGTGGCCGAACGGGCCATCCCCGAAATCAATGCCTCCACTTCCATCAGCCTATCCACCTTGTCCGCCGACGCGGCGGTCTCCGGTGCCGCAGCAGTGGCAGTGACCCAATTCCTCGAACACCCCTCGGTGTTCTTCGACGTCTCCTAAACCAAGCGCCGACATCACAAGATTTTCCATACGAAACACCCGATAAAGGAAACAAAGGAAAGGAAACCAACCATGACTACCCCGATCGTTCTGAGCCTCGGTGAACTGCTGTGGGACATGCTGCCGAGCGGCAAGCGAGCCGGCGGCGCCCCCGTCAACTTCGCCTACCACGCGATGAAGAACGGCACCGAAGGCTGGGCCATCAGCGCGGTCGGCGAGGATGAACTCGGCGACGAACTGATTGCCAAGGCCAACGAGGCCGGTATCAACACCGTCATCCAGCGCAATGCCTGGCCGACCTCCACCGTCGAGGTCGCACTGAAGAACGGCATCCCGGAGTACACCATCGTCAAGGGCGTGGCTTGGGACCACATCCTGTACACCCGCCAGCTCATCGACGTGGTCTCCAAGGCCGACGCCGTCTGCTTCGGCACCCTGGCCCTGCGCTCCCCCGAATCGCACGCCACCATCACGGAGCTGCTCAAGCACACCAAGCCGGGCGCGATGAAGTTCTTCGACATCAACCTGCGCGGCGACCACTACTCCAAGGAACTTATCGAGGAACTCCTCAAGGCGGCCACCGTCTTCAAGATCAACGACGAGGAACTCCTGCTGCTGCGCGACATGTTCGACATCCGCGGCACCTCCGGCGAAGATGCCTCCCGCTGGTTCATCGAGGAATTCGACCTCGACTACGTGATTCTGACCGCCGGCTCCGCCTACTCCACCATCATCTCCCGCAAGGGCGAGGTCTCCACGCTGGACACTCCGCACGTCGAGGTGAACGACACCGTGGGTGCAGGTGACTCCTTCTCCGGCACCTTCACCGCCCGCATCCTGCTGGGCGACACGCTCGCCGAAGCCCACCGCAAGGCCGTCAACACCGCCGCCTACGTCTGCACCCAGGCCGGTGCCTGGCCGCAGTACCCGGCCGAGATGCCCGACTACCTGGCTGAAATCGGCAAGTAATCCACCCATCCCCTTATCCGCCATTCGTGCGACTTCACGAATCGACTGATCGCAACCGGTGAGATTCTCCGAACAGGAAATCTCACCGGTTTTTCATATGGTGCGCTCACACTCATGCTCTTCACATCCTTTCGCGTGTCATGAACTAAAGCGGTTTAGAATAATGCTGTTCCCTTGATACGTATATCCCTCAAACAAAGAAGTTGAATTTATGACGACCACCGCGATACCGAAGTCGGTCTCGGATTTCATGCAGCACATCACGGACCTGTGTGGCACCGAACACGCCGCCTGGGCCGAGAACTTCAATGCCTGCTTTGCCGACACCCTGACCACCACGGTCAAACGGCATGACGACGGCACCACATTCCTGCTTACCGGCGATATCCCGGCCATGTGGCTGCGTGATTCGACCGCGCAATTGCGCCCGTATCTGGCCCTTGCCGCCGAAGACAGCGATATCGCGAACCTGATCGCCGGTCTGATACGGCAACAGTTCCGCTACATCATCATCGACCCGTATGCGAATGCCTTCAACGAGGAACCGAACGGCGCCTCCTGGGACAAGGACGACCGGTCCGATTTCTCCAGCCCTTGGCTTTGGGAGCGCAAGTACGAGGTGGATTCGCTGTGCTACCCCATCCAGTTGGCTTGGATGCTGTATGCGAACACCGGCAACGCCGATCACTTCGATGCCGAATTCATTGCCGGCGTCAAGAAGATTCTTGACGTCTTCGAGACCGAGCAGCATCATGAACGCTCCCCGTATTTCTTCATCCGCGACACGGACATCCCCACCGAATCGCTGAGCAATAACGGCAAGGGGTCGCCGGTGGCGTACACCGGCATGACCTGGTCCGGCTTCCGCCCCAGCGACGACGCCTGCACCTACCACTATCTGGTGCCCTCGAACATGTTCGCCGCCGTGGTGATGGGCTATCTGGAACGCATCTTCGGCGGTGAGATTCTGAATGATGCCGATATCGCCGCCCGTGCCGGCGAGTTGCGCCGCACCATCACCGAAGGCATCGAAGCCCACGCCAAAACGACGAACCGCAATGGCGAGACGATCTACGCATTCGAGACCGACGGCCTGGGTCACGTCAATATCATGGACGACAGCAATGTGCCCTCCTTGATGGCGGCCCCTTACTTGGGGTACTGCGCACCGGACGATCCGACGTATCTGGCGACCCGACGCACGCTGCTCAGCGACGAAAACCCGTACTATTACGAGGGCGAGTATCTCAAGGGCATCGGCTCACCGCACACCCCGCCGCGCTATGTGTGGCCGATCGCGCTGTCTATCGAGGCGATGACCAGCGACAGCAAGGACTTCAAGGCGCATATCCTCGACCGTCTTGTAGCCACCGACGCCGGTACACATCTCATGCACGAAGGCGTCGACGTGGATGATCCGACCAAGTACACGCGCGAATGGTTCAGCTGGTCGAATATGATGTTCTGCGAACTGGTCATGGACTATTTCGGCATTCGCGTGAAACACTAAGACGTGCCCGCTGAATGCTCATTGCGCACCCACCGCATGTTCTCGTTAAGGAAAGGAACAATCATTATGACCAATAACCCACGGTATACGCTCGGCACCGAAGCCAACCGCATTTTCATGGCTTCCGAAACCTACGAGCTGCTGAAGTTCGGCAAGGGCTTCCCAGCGCCGGATGGCGGTTCCGGCTGGCTGAACGCCGACGGCACCCTCGACCCCTCCCACGGCGTCGAAACGTGGATCACCAGCCGTATGGCCCATGTGTATTCGATTGGTGCCATGCTCGGATACCCGGGTGCGGGCGAGCTGGCCGACGCGGCGCTCAAGGGATTGACCGGCATTCTGCATGACGACGAGCACGGCGGCTGGTATCCGCAGGTGTTCGCGGACGGCACCCATGCGCCGGGCAAGGTCTGCTATGCGCATGCCTTCGTGATTCTCGCCGCGTCCTCCGCCCTGCTGGCCGGACGTCCGGGTGCCAAGGAACTGCTTGACGAGGCGCTTGCCACGTATGACAAGCATTTCTGGGATGACGAAATCGGTTTGGCCGTCGATACCTGGAACACCGAATTCACCGAGCTTGACCCGTACCGTGGTCTCAACGCCAACATGCACACCACCGAGGCATTCCTGGCCGTGGCCGACGCCACCGGGAACAACACCTATCGCGTCCGCGCCGGACACATCATCGATCATGTGATCGGCTGGGCGAAGCACAACGAGTGGCGCATCCCCGAACATTTCAAGTCCGATTGGTCGCTGGACCTCGAATGCAACGTCGACAAGAAGGATGATCAGTTCAAGCCGTACGGCGCCACGCCGGGTCACGGCATCGAATGGGCCCGCTTGATCACGCAGTGGGCGTTAAGCTCCTTCGCCAACCTTGACGGCGCACAGCCGTACGTCGACGCCGCCGAGCATCTGTTCGCGCGTGCCGTGGCCGACGCATGGAACGCCGACGGCACCGTGGGACTCGCCTACACGACCGACTGGAACGGCAAGCCCGTGGTCACCGATCGCATGCATTGGACGCTGGCCGAATCGTTGAACACTTCCGCCACGCTGTACGCGGCCACCGGCGAGGAGATGTACGCCAACTGGTATGCCACGTTCGCCCAGTATGTCGACGAACATGTCATCGACCACGAGAGCGGCTCCTGGTTCCACCAGCTCGACAAGAACAACCACGTGATCGGCACGGTCTGGCCGGGCAAGTCCGACCTGTACCACGCCTTCCAGTCCACGCTGATTCCGTTCCTCGACCCGGCCGTGTCCATCGCCACCGCGGTCAAGAACGCGGCCTGACCGGCAATATCTTAGCCTTCTTATCTCCTCCTTCAACGACGTTGGCCCCCCGCTTGATAACGAGGGCCAACGTCGTATGGATTGGAAGTGCTGACTCAGAATCGGTGGTTTCTATATTCCACAGGAGTTACAGGGTTTGGCCGTGCTGTCCCTGACCACCAGTTTCGGGGTGAGGATTCGACGGTTGCCGCTCACCTGTTCGCCGGCGAGCACTTTGAGCAGCAGTTTCGCCACTTTGGCACCGTATTCACTGGCGTCACGATGCGCTGAGGTAATCGACGGGTACGCTGCCTCACAAATAAAGCTGTCTTCAAAGCTGACAATAGCGGGCAACCCGTTCGGATAACCCGCAGATTGCCCCTCCCCTGTTTTCAGTTGCCCGGTGGTATATGCTTCGGCCATGGCATGCAGACTGGCCGCGGCAAGAATTTCCGTCTCGTAGATGAATGCAGTAGGAGGCTTCGGCGAACGCAACATCTCCAGCGTAAGCATCGCGGCCTGCTCGGCATCGAAATTCGTGAACTCGATGTTGATGGATTCCAGTTTGCGCCGTTTTGCGAACGACCGAAACGCCGACACACGCCCCTGCGAATAATCGAGATTGGAATCGCCGGACAGATAGGCGATACGGCGGTGCCCCAGTGACGACAGATGTTCAAGCACGGTGCCCATGGTGCGCGAATCATCGATGGACAGCGACGGTACATAATTGTTCGGATCAGGGCCACCGGCCAGAACCGCACGCACACCCAGTTCCTTCAGCAGTTTCGGGCGTGGATCGTCGGCTCGCAGATCAACCAGAATCACCCCGTCCACACGCTTGCGTGACGCCCAGTCCCTGTAGACGCTCATCTCCTCGTTCAGCGAACGGCAAGGGCGATACAGCAAGCCGTATCCCTTAGGGCTGAGCGAGGTATGCACACCGGCCATGAAGTGCAACATGAAGGTTTCGTCCGTGAGTCCCTGTGCGGAGCGTGCGGGGGCAAAGCCTATGGTCATGGTTTTCGACGAGCCCAACGCTTGCGCGGCATAGACCGGCGTCCACCCAAGTTTGGCCGCAGCCTCCTTGACTCGTCGTTTGGTTTCCGCGGAAACACCAGGCCGATCGTTGATGGCAAAGGACACCGCGGTTTGCGAAATGCCCAACTCATCCGCGATGTCTTTTAAGCTCACACGCTGCGTGCCTGTGGACGATGGTGACGCCTCGCGAGTAAATCCCATGAATAACCCTCCTCCCAGCCACGCTGCGAATACCACGCTACAACAGATTATTTCCCACTTTGGGCCGCATGTAATCAGCTGTGTTCTAATACCTATGATATCAACAACTAAAACGTTTTAGTCTATGGGTCTCAGCATATGTTCGGATATAAAAAGCGGGATATAGGGGGTGTCTACAGGGACAACCACCCCATATCCCGCTTAAGGCACGGGTATCAACGCACCCGCATACGCAGCGAAACTATTCCATCTTGCTACGAGCACGAAGCACCACCGTGCCCGCTCCGAGCAACACCACTGCGGCAGTCACAATCGCAATAATCGAAGAGCCCGTCTTACTCAGCGAAGAGTCCGATGCGCCATTCTTATCATTGTTCTTGTTGTTGTTCTGGCCAGGCTTGTTGTCGCCGGGCTTATTCGGCTTGTCCGGCTGGCCGGGCTTGTTCGGGGTCGCCGCGACCTTGGTGAATTCGATGGCGACACCCTCACCGATGGACTTGTCGCCCAGTGCGGCCTTCACCGTGTACTTGCCCACCTTCGTGGACACGACGTTCAGTGAAGCCACGCCAGCGGCATCAGTCTTGACAGTGGCGTTGCCGTCAACGGCCGTGACACCCTCGGGCAGCGTAAACGCCACCTCGGCGTTGGTCAGCGGATTGCCGAACGAATCCTTGACCGTTGCCTGAATCGTACGTGTAGCCTTGCCGTCGGCCACGGCCGAGCCGTCAACGGCGGTCAGCGTGGACTCCTTGGCATCCGGCTGAGTCGGGTCAGAGACCGTGCACTTGGCCAGTTCGTCGGCGGTCTGAATCTTCACCGGTTCGGTCTTGTTGCCGTTGTAATCCTCGACCTGCACCCACAGTTCATGGCCAGAGGGGATGGACTTGGTGTAAGAGCTCGGCGTAGTGCGACCACGGATGATGCCGGTGATTGGCGGAGTGCTCTGCGAGTAGGTGTAATTGGCACCCAGCTGCTTCTCCTGCTTTTCACCGTTCTCGTCAGTCCACTTCTCGGTCATGTAGAGGTAGCGCCAGTCTTGAGTCTCCGGACGGACCAGAGTGACTCTATCGCCATTCCATGTCACCGAGCAAGCCGGATACGGCTCAATGGTGGCATCGGCAAATACACCTGTTGCCGTGGCGGTAGTGCCGCCTGCGTTATCGACGGTCACCACATAGCGGGAACCGTCAACCGGCGCATTCGGAATCGTCGCTTCGCTCTTATCGGCAGAGACCTTGACGGTCTGGGAGTACGGCTGCGCGGCGTAACGCCACGAACCATTGTCAGACTTGACGGTCACGGTCTTCTCGCCGGATACCTGCGGATTGGTCCAGGAGACCTTGACGTTACCATCCTTGCCGGGTTCGACTTTCACGCCAGACACGGCCGCTGCTTCGTTCAGCGGCGCTTCGGCGGCCAGCGAGCGCGAACCGTCCGCACCCACGGCGTACAGCTTCAGCGTGCCGGTCTTGGCAGGCAGGTGCTTGACGTACAGGGTGTCGTCGTAACGGCCACCGAGGAAGGTGTTGTCCAAGTAGAGCAGGTAGTTCTTGGCAGTAGAGTAATCGGCGAGATCCCACTTGACGGTCAGTTCGTCGGAGTCCGCGTAGGCGCGTTCCACTTGGAAGTTCGTCGGAGCAGCCGGCGTGTAGGCAGCACCGTCGGTGACGGTAATCTTGCCGATGTTCACCTGGTAATTGTCGATTGGGTTCGCCCCGGCCTTGACGATCAGGCCCAGGGTGGCGATCTTCTTACCCGCGTACTGAGAGAGGTCTACAGTTGCGGTCTTCCAGCCGTTGCTTGCCCCACCGTCTGCCATGTCCACCGGCACTATAGTCTTGGTGTCGTCGGCGAAAATGAGGCCGAGTTGCAGCTTGGAATCGTCGCTGTTGAGCTTGTTGTAGGTCAGTTCGACCTTGGAGCCGGCAGCGACGCTCAAGTCGGTCTTGTAGAGACGGACGGTGTTGTCGCTGGACAGCTTGCCGCTCAACACCAGCGAATCGCCGCCTTCGTAGCCGCCGACCTTGGTGTAGTTAAAGCGTGGTGCCGCTTCATATTTCTTGCCATAGTCGAAGTCGGCTTGCAGCGGGTCGGAATCGGCATCAATCCACCACTGCCATGTCGGCAGAATGTCTTGGAGGTTGATATTGCCCCACTGCTGGTTGCTGGTCTGTTCGCCGTTGTCTCGCCATTCGAGACCATGACCGGTGTTGAACGATGTGGAGAAGACCGGACCGCCGATGACGGAGCGCTCGGCGATCTGCGAAGCGAAACCCTTCCAGCTATCGCTGCTCGTACCATCATCAATATACGGATCAGATATATCCGTCGTGCCCTTCTCACCGGTGGACGAACCAGTCCACAGACGGCGTTCGCGGTCGAATACCTGGTTCTGATACTTCGGGTAGACCTTCTTGTCGTCACCCAACTCGTGGGAGACGAAATCGGTGCCAAGTGCCGCAAGGCTCACATAGGGCTTGCCGTCAGCGTCAAGGTTGACATTCATATAATTCGCGTTGCTGGCGATGCTACCAAATTTCTTCTGTCCGGCCTCGATACCCGCGAATACCGCGTACTTCGGATCAATGCCAAGGCTCTTGGCGTGATCAGCTGAATCTTGTAGCATGTTGCCGCTGAACCAGTAGTTCAGGAAGATCGAATCAGAGATTTTACCCTTGTTCGGATCCTGCACCCACGGCGAATTGGCATCGTTGAACATGTTTTGATAGCTGACGCCGCCATTCGGGTATGTGGCGGAGTCGTACCACTGGATATAAATGCCCTGATCGATGATCTGCTTCATGAAGTCTTGGTAGGCCGGCACATCAGCAGAATTCACACTGGATTCCTGGTTAACGAAGTAACCATCAAAACCATAGTACTTGGCAATCTCCACCAGCTTGTCAGCCACCGGATAGGTGCCGTCGGCACGCTTGCCTTGAAGCAGGTCCTTATAGGTCTGTTCTCCTCGGTCGTTGCCAGAATAGAAGATCGTCGCAATCGACTTCGCGCCATTCTTGTGCGCGACATTGGTATATGCGGCATTCGGCAGATTCAACGTACCGAACTCAAACCATTTCTGAGTCCAGTCAGACTGGGCCTTCTCGTCGTAGAGGCTCTTTGGCACGTTCGCAGTCGGCTGACCATGCCAGGTACCGTAATAATCCGTGTACTGCCAGTAGTTGAACAGGTACTGCGAGAACACGTTGTTGTCGTGGAACGACTCGAAGAACGCGTTGCCGTAGTCGCCAGCAAGGTTGAACATCTCCGTATCGGCCGGCAGGTTCGGGTCTTTCTGCGTCGCGGCGTTGGCGGCGATGCGGGTCTGCAACGGTACACGGGAGCGCAGGTATTCCGAGTCCTTATCCGCGTCCGGGTTCCAGTTCAGAATATCCAGACCGGTATAGCCATGCTGATATGGCTGGTTGGCTCCCGCAGACTGCTCCGGATGGCTGGTATCGGCATACTGGCCTCCCCACGGCATGGTGTCGGTGGCGCTTGCCGGTGCGGCCAATGCCGCCAGCGTGGCCATCGACAGCACCGCTGCCAAGCCAGACCGCAGCCATTTCCTGTGTCGAGTCCGGGCAGAAGCACGCCCAGCGTGATCACCTGATGACAATCTCATCCATAATCTCCTTTGATTTCCTCCGACTCACGCCGGAAATCAACCGTCTATGCGGCTTGAGTAGACGGGGGCTCAAACCGGTAGGACGGTTTGAGCCCACGGGATACGGCGATATTTCACCAACGCCATATCCCACATTCTCTTTTTCTCTCACCCACCGACCATATCGGCCGCAATGAGTAGGTCATGAGACTTACGGAACATACCCCTCTCCGACTTGTCTCATGCACATCGTCAGCGATGTATCACGATGCTTACGCTGGTATCGCAGTCGTCTGTATGTCGGGTATCATCGTTATTCAAAGCGGCTGTCAGGGCAAACGTCACACGCACATTGTCATCAGCTTCGTCCATCAGCCGTTCAAAGGGTACCGAGAACGATACCGCGTGGCTTTCGCCCGCCTCAAGCGTCAGGGCAACGGAATCGACCAGCACTGCCAAGCGTGGGATGCGACGACCGCCACTGACGTGTGCGAAGAGGTTCACCGAACCGGCCGTCTTATGGTCGCCGGCATGTGCCGTCACCTGCACCAACACCTCATTCGCGCGGGATTCGGCATCGGCATGCATCCCACTAAACGTCACTCCAGCCAAAGAACCGGCTCCGTAGCCAAACTCGCGCAATACCGGTTCCGCCGCATCCTTGTATACGTGGGCGGCACTTTGCCGGTCGTTGTATCGAACCGGAATGGCTGCGGGATGCGCAGGCAGCGTTACGGGAAGGCGGCCCGGCAAACCGGCACCGTCAATCAGCACATCAGCCACGGCCTGCGGACCATACTGGCCAGCATATCCGACCCAAATCGTCACGGCGGATTGACCTATTACATGAGTCAGCACATGCGCCCTGCCGCACACCACCACCGAAACAACCGGAGCGGTGGTCAATGCCACGACTTCGTCCAGCATTTCATCCTGGTGCCAAGGCAGACGGATGTCGGACAAATCCACGCCTTCACCGCAGGTGGCACCGTATTCGGCTACGGCCTTTGCCGCACCATTGTCGTCGAATTCACTGTCATAGCTGCGTTCGCTGGTGCTGCCGCATACGAATACCACGGCCTCGACAGCATGTAATAGATCCGAACCCCGCGCCTGCCGCACTCGCCCACCGATCGGCCGACACATCGCTCGGCTTGGCCGCCAAGCAAACCCGGTCTTTCCCAAGGCGTGCCACCAATTGCCGGTAGATGCTTGACTGCTCATCGGCGGGCAGAGGGGCGGTGTAATCGCCCAGGAAGCAGCCGAAATCGTCGGCGAATGGGCCGGCGACAATCACAGGGCCGGCTTGGGCATCGGTCAGCACACCCCGAATGCTGTCGAGCGTAACGGCAGAGCGGCCATCATTAATCAGCGTTATCGCCTCGCGGGCCATGCGCTTGGCCTGCTCACGCCCATCCGCAGTGGCCTGCGCGATGGCATCGGCATCTGGCATGGCAATTGCGGCGGGATCGGCACCATCTTCGGGCAAGAGACCGAACATGGCTTTGAGCTCCAGCACACGACGCAATGCCGTATCGACGGCGGCCTCCACCTGTTCGTCATCCACATATTCTTCGAGGCGCGCGAATCCTTCATCCCACAGGGAGACATCCACACCGGCAAGCAGTGCGGCGCGTCCGGCAGCGGGAATGGAGCCGGCCATATCTTCAAGCCGGTCCACGGCCAGACCATCGGCCATCACGATGCCATCAAAACCGAGCTGGTCACGCAGATAATCCTCGAGCAACCACGGGTTGGCACAACAAGGCACGGAATCGATATCGTTGTAGGCAGCCATAAAGCCCAAGGCACCGGCACGCACGCCAGCGGCCACCGGCGGCAGATGAATCTCGTGAAGATCGTGCGGGCCCAATACGGCGGACTGCCCGTTGCGGCCACCCACAGCCTCGCCTTGCGCCGCCAAATGCTTGAGCACCACGGCCACTCCCCCGCGGCCGACCTTGCTGCGATGCTCACCCTGCATACCGGTAACGATGGCCTCGCACATGCGGGAGGCCATCAGCGGGTCCTCGCCGAAGCATTCCTCGCAACGGCCCCAACGCGGGTCGCGGGCGATGTCCAAACCGGATACCAATGCAATATGAATACCGCTGGCTGCCAGTTCCCCGGCGACTGCGGCTTTCCCTGGCGCTTTGCGGCTTCCGCTTCCTGCACTCCTTGCGAATCGAATGTGGCACCCAATCCCAGATTGGTGGGCAGCACCGCGCCGCCCAGCGCCTGATGCCCGTGAGGAGCCTCTTCGCTGAGCAATACGCCGATGCCATGTGCACCGCGCTCCAACACGGTTTGCTGCACCACGGCAACCGCCTCAGGCCGTTCCTCAGGGCGTATGCCATTGCCCCAATGCTGGCCCGACCACGGGTCAGCTCGCAGCAGGCCGTACAAAGCGCCAAGCCCGCCCCACCGGTCGATCTCTTGCTTGAGCTCGTCTGAGGCCACAAGCCGTCCTGCGGCATTGCGTTCTACGGACTTCCAACCGAACAGACGCTGGTTCAGCTGACCAACCTTCTGCGTGAAGCTCATCGAATCAATGAGTCGGTCCACTGCGGCGTGATTGATGCTCATCGGGTGCGCCCCCTCTCGTATATAACTTCTCGTTCTTCCCGCTCTTCGGCGAGTACAGGGTCTTATGTTGTGCACTGCGCACCGCAATTGTGCGCACGGCAATTGAAAATATCCGGTTGCGGAACAAGGAGTAGATGATTCCACAACCGGATATCGGTTTAGTCAGCCGTTTCGAACGATGGGTCCGAAACCGCAGTGTAGTAGCGGGCGGCGTAGGGGTGCTCGTCGGCGTGCAATTCAAGGATGCCGCGACGCGCGAGTTCCGCCTGATCGGCCGCCACCTGCGAGGTGATGATGGTCGGGCGCTGGCCTGCCACCTGCAGCTTCATCCACAGGTCGCACACCGAACCTCCCGGGCCGAGCGCACTGCGGTTCACCGGGTTTCCGGCCTCGTCCACATCAACCACCACGGCGACGGTCTTCGGCTGAGCCGGCAATGCGGAACGGTACTGTGCGGCGAGCTCCCCGAACGTACGGCCAATCGGCTTCAGCTGGCCTTGCTCGTCGAACAAGCCCAGAGAGTGCTCAAAGAACGGGAAGTCTTCCATGCTGGCGGGCACATCGTGCGAGCACCACCACGTCACACCCCACAGGTTCCGGCAATCCATGGCACGTTCAACGGTCTTGCGGCAGAATTCCGGCGTGTAGTCGGTTTCCAGCACATTCTCCGGCGCACCGACTTCCTGAAGCCACACCGGACGCTCGGAATCCTTGCCGAACGCCTTGGCCAGCTCAGCCAAGTACAGTGCGTACGACGAACATTCCTCACTGGTAGCGCCGTATCCTTGCGCGATACCGTTAAACACCCAGGAGTGAATCACGGTCATATCGCCCTTGGTGGCAGACTGCACCGGCGTGAACGGGTGCCCGTCAATGAACCAAGTGCCATCGTTGACGCTGTACAGTGCGTTATGCCCTTCGCCGGCAACGGCCGGAAGCAGTGCATTCAGCCATGCATCGATCTGCTGGCTCGTGGCGCTCATCTTCGTAGGATGCGGCCTGTCAGACAGCTGATTGACCTCGTTGCCCAAGGTAAGGCCCTTGAACGCGGGTTCCTTGGACAGCTCATCGGTCATGGTCTTGACCAGTTCACGCTCGGCCGCAACGGCGTCCGCATCGGTGAACATGTTGCCCGCATGCCAGGTGACCAGCCATGAAGGCAGGAAGTCGAAGCTGGACAGATGCCCTTGGAACACGTCCACATAGGCATCCAAACCGTGCTCGCCGGCGATGTGCACCATGCGGCGCACATCCGCCACGCCCTTCTTGTTGATCCAAGTGCGATTAGGTTGCAGATACGGCCAGATCGGGAAGATGCGCACATGGTCCATACCCAGTTCGCTGATCTGCTTGAGATCGTTGTCGATGCCGTCCCAGTCCGGGTCGAGCCATGCGTGGAACCAGCCATGCGACGGCGTGTAGTTGACTCCGAATTTCATTGGAGTATCTCCTTTTTTCCAGTCCGCTCAGCCCTTGAGTCCGCCCTGTTCCAAGCCACGGAAGAAGTAGCGCTGGAAGCAGCAGAAGAAGACGATGATCGGGATAAGCGAGACGAGCGCGCCGGCGGCAATCAGTCGCGGATCTTGGATGAACATGCCCTTGAGTCGGTTCATGCCGAGGGTCAAGGTGTACTTGCTTTCATCGGAGATCGCGATCAACGGCCACAGGAAGTCGTTCCAGGCACCGACGAATGCGAAGATGCCGACAACGGTCATCGTGCCTTTGACCTGCGGTACACAGATGTGGAAGAACCGCTGCCATAGGTTGGCACCGTCCACCATGGCCGCCTCTTCGAGTTCCATTGGAATGGATCTGAAGGCGTTGGTCATGAGCAGGATGTTGATGGCACCGCACAGGCCAGGCAGTGCGACTGCCAGCAGCGTGTTCTGCAGGTGGATGGAGCGAATGATCAGGAACTGGGAGATCATCACGCCTTCGATCGGGATGACCATGGTGCCCATGAACATGGTGAACACCAGTCCGCGGCCACGCCACTTCAGGCGTCCCAGTGCGTAGCCGGCCATCGTGGAGAAAACCACGTTGCCGAAGATGGAGATCAGGCAGATCACCAGCGTGTTGAGCATGTAGTGGAATACCGGGACCTGCTTGAACACGGAAATGTAATTCTCCAGCGTCGGGGTCTTCGGCATCAGGTAGGGAGGCACGGCGTAGACGTTGTCGCCCTTGCCCTTGAACGACAGGGACAGTTCCCAGACGAACGGGCCGACGAGCAGCAGGAACATCAGAATCAGAATCAGATACTGGACGACTTTGCCGACAGTGACCTTATGCGTGTTGGTATTCATCAGTCCTCACCTCGCTTTTGTAAGATCTGCTGCACGATGAGCATGACGCCGACGATGACGAGCACGACGATGGAGATGGCGCTCGCGTAACCAGTGCGGGCCTGGATACCGGTGCCTTCGCGCTTGATAAGCATCGACATCGTCATATCCATGCCGCCGGGGCCTGCGGAGCCGTTGGTCAACACGTAGATCTCGTTGAAGACTCGGAATGCGGCGATGGTGGACAGCATCATGATGAGCATCATCGTGGAGCGCACGCCGGGCATTGTCACGTAGATGAACTGGCGGACAGGGCCAGCGCCGTCGAGGGAGGCGGCTTCGTAAAGGGATTCATCGATGTTGGCGAGGGCGGTCAGGTAGATGACCATGTAGTAGCCGAGGCCCAGCCAGATTGTCACGAACATCGAGCTGAAGAGCACACCCCATCGATCGGTGAGGAATGGAATCGGCTTGGAGATGATCTTCAATGCCTTGAGCACGGAGTTGACCAGACCGGCGGAATCCAGCAGGTTGGTCCAGATCATGCCCACCACAACGGCGGACATAACCACCGGCATGTAGAAGGCGGTGCGGAAGAAGCCCATGATTCGGGAGTTACCCTTGACCAGATAGGCCAGAATCAACGGGAGGATCACCATGAACGGCACTACGCAGATCACGTAGATCGTGGAGTTGAGCAGTGCGGTGAGGAAGTACTCGTCGTGGAACAGTTTGATGAAGTTTTCGAATCCGACGAATTTGCCCGGACGGAGCAGCGTGGAATCGGTGAAGGCAAGCCTGAAAGTGTTGAGTGCCGCGAGGACGATGAAAACAAACACAATCACGAATGCGGGCAGAACAAACAAGTAAGGGGCAATGATGGTGCCGAACTTGCGATCCTGCTTCTTGCCGTGACGCGTATTCATCGGTTCAGGCCGGTCGGAGGCCGTGCGGGCCTCCGACCTGTCAGCGGCGAGTGCCGCGTTGCTCACTGTGCGAGCTTCTCGTTTGCGAACTCGACGGACTTGTCAAGGGCTTCCTTGGCGGTCTGCTTGCCCTGCATGGCGAGGGCGATCTGCTGCTGGAAGTTCTTGTAGCCGTTGTTGTCGGTAAACTCGGCCGGACGAGAACCGTAGCCGTCCTTGACCTGGTCGAGCGTGATCTTCAGAGCCTTGCCCTCAAGGGTGCTCTCGTCAATGCTCTTGTAGTAGTCGTCATCCAGACCACCCTTAGCGGACGGGAACACGGAGGCCTTCTTGTCGAACTCGATCTGGTTCTTCTCGTTGGTCACAAAGCGGGCGAAGTCGATGGCGACGTCGGGGTGCTTCGAGTTGGCGCTGATGCCGAGCATCTCGTAGGCCACGGAAGCGGACTTGCCGTCGTTGCTGATACGCGGGCCGACTGCGAGGTTCTTGTAGAGGTCCGGAGCGTTCTGCTTAAAGCCGTCAGCGGAGTAGGCGGAGCCGGCCATGGAGACCAAGTTGCCGCGCTGGAAGAGATCGGCGGCCTGGCTCCAAGAGGAGTCGAGGGCCTCCGGCGGGATGCCGCCCTTCTTGTACAGCTCAACGAAGCGGCTGATCTGCTTGACACCGGCCTCATCATTGAAGGTGTACTTGCTGTGGTCATCATTCATGAAGGACTTGACGCCTGCGGTCATCAGATCTTCGGCGTTGTAACCCATCGTGGTGCCCAGGTAGACATCCTTGCAGTTCTGCACGATGGTGTCGCCGGCGGCGAAGTATTCATCCCATGTGGTCGGAATCTTGTTCGGATCAAGGCCGCACTTCTGCATGAGCTCGGTGTTCCAGTAGGTCGGGCCATCGTTGACATACCATGGCAGGCCGTAGGCACCCTTCTCGACGCCATTGCCCTGCATGGTCACGGACTTCCATGCGCCTTCGTAGTAGTCCTTTTCCGCATCCGGAGCCTGCTTGGAGACATCGAGCAGCGCGCCAGCCTTGGCCAGACCGTACAGGATGGAGTTGCCGCCGTCGACGATGTCCGGCAGTTCGCCGGCCGCAGCCTGGCTGGACAGCTTGTCTTCGTAACCATCGGACGGGGCGTCAAGCCACTTGACGGTGACATCCGGGTGGTCCTTCTCATAGGCCTTGATCAGCGCCTCGAAATACGGGGTGTACTTGTCGTTCTTGAGGTTCCAGGTCTGGAAGGAGATCTCCTTCTTGCCGCCGTCATCCCCCGCAGTTCCGCTACCACAGGCAGCCACCGATACGAGCATCGCACCGGCACCGGCGATGGCGAGGATCTTCTTCATAGAAAACATACGTTTTCCTTTCCTTTTGGTTCCTTTTTCGCCCCGCCCTGCTGTGGACGGAGAAAACCTAATCGTTGTGTTCCGGTACAGTCACCCGTCGCGGTGATTGACGTGGTATCACAACCTTTATTCAGTTCTCATCGCTGAGACTAAACCGTTTTAGTTTCCAGCCAGTTATGAACCTGTTAACTAAATCGGTTTAGTAAGAATATAACACAATCGAAACATGCACGCAACGAATTCATCCGCGCGTGTCGCATTGATATTTGCCCAACGAAATCGTCCCCTCTTCTCATACAACAATGGGCCGCGCCCAACCGTATGGCAGAGCCGGTCTACTCCGGTTCCGTTACGGTTGGGCGCGACCCAAAATATCGAGCCTAGGCCCAATATCCCTTATCGGCGAATACGCAGCGTGGTGAGCTGGAACGGCGCCAACGAGACGACCGCACCGTCGGCAGGCATCGGCTCGTCGCCGGCGAGCGCGCGCGGCAATTCGGCGTCCAGTTCCGGCTCCTCCATGAGATTCACCTCCTGCACGCTGGCCTTAGCATCGGCGAGAGCGGCGTCAAGGCGTAGTGCGGCCGCGGCATTGCCGCCGGCGGCCTCGTACAGGCGCACAATCAGATCGTCGGAACCGTCATCGGCGAGCTTGACCCAGTCCAATACGATGGTGCCGGTGACGTCGGTGAGCGAGACCAGCGGGGCCAAGTCAGGCAACTCCCCTATTACAGGGCTGTTGAGTCGCGCCGCCTCGTCCAGCACTGCGTTCATATCGGCGTCAGCGACCAGAGACCATGCGAAGGAGTGCGCGCCTTGGTCGGTGCGTGGGTCAGGGTACAGCGGTGCGGACAGCAGCGACAACCGCACCATGGTGCCGCGGCCGGTGCCATGTGCCGTATCGGCGTGGATGGGGCTGACGTCGGAGCCGTAGGTGGAGGCGTTGACCACAGCGGCGGCATAGTCGGCGTCGGCGATACGCACGAAGCGATGCGTGCAGCTTTCGAATTTGGCATCATCGCTGCGCGTGTTCTTATTGATCGGGCGTTCGACCAGGCCGTATTGGCATTCATATTGCGCGTTCACCGCTTGCACGGTGACCGGCATATCCACTTTGAGGAACTGTTCGACGGCATGCCAGTCCACATCGGCGGTGAAGTCCAGTGTGGCGGAGCCCGGCCTTAAGGCAATGCCCGTACGAATTTCAACGCCCTTCGCGCGAGTGACAGCATGCACGACGGCCCCACCGTTGGCGGTTTCATCCACGCTTGTAATCGATGCCTCGCTGAGCGCGTTGGCGGTGAGGAATGCATCGCGTTGAATATCCCAGGCGTCCCAGTGGAAGGGTTCGTCTTTGAGCATTTCGTAGCGGCCCAGTCGGGTGCCGGCTGGCACCAGTTCACGATTGGTTCGCTGATCGACGATTGACGAAACGGTGCCGTCGGCTTCAATGCGCACGTGCAGTTGGCCGTTGTCGAGCACAATCGCATCGCCGTCATGGGTAACGGCGACCCGAGGCCAGGATGCGGGTCCCACCTCAAGAGCTGGA
>OAWY01000551.1_pt1 | contig 24905 bp, 18 predicted proteins | sample 1495591 | NCBI WGS metagenome assembly OAWY01 (sample SAMEA2580283, study PRJEB22360) | human gut metagenome | biome: human gut; feature: human-associated habitat; material: faeces | place: Denmark | collected 2008/2010
TCCGCACACATTGTGCGGAGCCTCTCCTGTCTTATATGCCTCTTTTATATTTCATATGGAAAGATGCAGGCCATTCATGGCGTTACGGTTGTTTATGCACGCAATTCATTCATCGCTTTTATCGCGGCCCTTTTGGCCATCTTACGCGTGAGCGAACGGCCAGACGCAACGGGCTCGAAAAAGCCGTCATGCTCTTTTTCCACCGTCCATCGCCAACCAAGCACGTTATTTTGAGCGACTCGAATACTGAACGAAGATCCTACACGCCCACTACCTGCCACATTCATTCCAAGCTCCCTTTTTCAGGATTTTTGGGCTGGATGCATACGTACTCATTATTAGCGTTTATGGACGTTTCGCACAGCCTATCAAGATACTGCATATAGTACAGCACTCACATCAAGAGAACTGTACTATATGCGATTTTTCAAGCTGAGCGGAATATTGTTCACTTACTCGCCATCTTTGGCCGTATGATGCGAACCTTTGCGGGGACCACGCTTGCCGGATACACCCTTTGCAGCATCGGCCACAGCAAAAATGACAACCTTCTCATCCGGGTAGGACTCGCCATCCATGGCGAAATAGGCGATCTGGTCGTCTGCGACCGGCGGGAAAGTGAAATACTTCTGCACCGCTACCAGCACATCGGTGGTACGCACGGTCACGGAAGAAGCCTTTCCTGCAGCGTCAGAGTCGACGCCATCGGCCTTGCTTCGCTTGGTCTTGCAGAACTTGATGGCGTTCTCGTCTTTGGCGTCGCATGCCTGGACTGCGATCTTCTTCTGCTTGTCATTCACCAGCAATTTCACGTATGCCGGGCATCCGAGCGCTTCGGTCACGCCTTTGGAAAAGCGAACGGATGATTCCATGACCGTCATGGTCATCTTATTGGTGGTGGTCTTTTCTCCCACTGCTTCAAATCCGTCAAGAACAGACATGCCAACCCCTTGAAAATATAGGATATTAATTACATGCAATATAATACAACAATTCGCATAAATACACCCTTTTTTCACTAATAAAATAGGGGGTATCTCCGCTTTCCGGCAGAAATACCCCCTGTATTTCCAAGAATATAGCAATAATTCATAGACTTCATTGAACAAGTTTTCATTGAGATGAATTCAAGGAAATCATGCACCAATAATGTCGAGAATTACCGCGCCATATTTCAATAGTTGTATTTCACATCATTGGTCATTTTGCCACACGGCGTCTGATCGAGCTTCATATCAGCCGTGGCCTTGTCAGACACGGTCACGTCGAACTCGTACGTCACGCTCTTGCCAGGTGCGATGTACGCCATACTGGAGTTCAATGGCTTGCCGTCCATGGTGGCATTGCTACGGTCACGCACATCACCGGTCACGGCGATTGATCCAATCGAACCACCTGCAGGCGCGTAAATCAGCACACGCTGCGCGGATGTGCCACTCGGCGCCACGGGCACGCCACCAACGCCCTTCTGCTCACCACCGAGAATGTAACTCGTGCAGGTAGCCATTTCCGTGGAAGTCATACGGTTGGTCAGCGTGTACTTCACGTGGTAGGTCTTGTCACCTGTCTTGGTCACTTCGCTGGTACGGTCGATATACCAACCCATCTTCGAAGGATTCTGCTCGCTGATGTAAATGCCCGTTTCCGGATTGGTCTCGCTCTCAGGCGCATTCTTGGCGAGTCCAGCACCTTGGAAGTACTTCGCTTCGTCATCGTGGAACGTGTAGGCGTAGAAGTGGCGGTTCTCGGCCAAATCACCGATGCTTTGCGCCACCTTCATCATCTTGTCCACAGTCATGTTGCCAAAAGCGCCGTCCATCACCGTTTTGGCAATGTACTCGAAGTATTCGTCCTGCTGTGCCACAGGAACGTCCTTGTAGATGGTGTTGAGCATGTATTCGGCGGTGTTCTCGCCGGTAAGCACAGTGCCGTTGGACAAGGTGACTGGTCCGTTGATCTCCACCATTTTCTGGATGAACACCGGATCCACGGAAATCAAACCGTCGATGTTGCAGGCATATTGCGAACGCTGCCATGAAGCGTTGAGCATTTCCGCGTTGCGGGAAACATCCGGCACCGCGAAGGTGTCTCGCACGTCGAAGGAGAAACCCAACGGCCTGTTGAATACCGCATGTTCCTCAGCGGTGCCGTTGTTGCCATTGACGAACTCACCATTCGGGTGGAAGTCCCCCACCGCGATTTTGCCATTATCCGCAGTCATGGTGCCGAGAGAGCCAACCAAGCCGCCGCCGGAACGTGTTTCGGATGTGGTCTGTGCCGCCAGCAAGTATGTGCGGGCACCGTTCTGGCCGAGGAAGGAAGGCAGCATGTGAGTGGCGTTGCTGACCTGTCCAACCAAATCGGCGATATTGTCAAGCTGGTCCTTGCCCTGCTGATAGGCTTTCTTCACCATGCCGATTTTCGGCTCGGCAAGACTGTTATACTGCTTGTTCTGCTGCTGCACCTGCTGGTTGAGCTTGTCGAAGTTACCTTGCGCATCGGCGATTGGCTGCAGATTAAGTTGCCCTTCCGCACCGGAAAGATTGGCCCCGGCAAGCTGTTGCACCGCAGTGGTCAACGATGGCAGTGTCTGCTGTGCAAGATTGTCCACGACTTCCGTCATGCCTTGCACAGTGGCGATGTCACTGCCGACGAACGGCATTTTCGCAGTCACGTTCCATAATGAACCGTGCGCAATCTGCTTGGCCTGCGCCGTCTGCTGCTGAGCCTGCGCGATGGACGCCTGCAACGCGGCGGCATCCTTGAGCTTTGCAGGGTCATTGATTGCGGATAGTGAGGATATGGCTTGCGATTCGTGTGCCTTGACGCTTTTTGCCTGCTTATACAGTTGCATACCAAACACTGCAGCAATGGCAAGTAGCACGATCAGCACCGCAAGTACAATAAGCGTCACATTCCGTGCCGTATGTTTTTCCCGTATTGCTTGAGCATGTTGCCCCATGCTTTGCTCCTCAAATCATTAAGCACTCAATTTGACTATTCCAGCGCATTATTGTGCCACATGGCACCCCTTTTTTCGGCCGCCAAATGAAATTTCCCTCTGTTCCGTCACAAGAACAGAGGGAAAATCACAGAAAACCCACTTATTGGCTCAGTACGATCCACGGCCAGTGAAGATTACCATCACGGTTTTGGCAAGAATCGCAAGATCTCCAACGATGGACCAATTCTCAATGTAGGAGACGTCCAAATATTCGCTTTGCTCCTGTGAAAGATCCGACCGGCCGGACACCTGCCACGGACCGGTGATGCCCGGCTTGACCAGCAGTCGGGCGGAATATAGGGAACCATAGCGGGCCACTTCTTCCGGCAATGCCGGGCGCGGACCGACCAGAGACATATCGCCCTTGAGCACGTTGTAGAACTGCGGGAACTCATCCAAAGAAGTCTTACGGATGAAGTGACCTACCTTGGTGATACGCGGATCATCTTTCATTTTGAAGATGAACCGGTCTTCCTGCCCAGTTTCCTCAGCGAGTTTCTTCTTCAGCTCCTCAGCATTGGTGACCATGGAACGGAATTTATACATTTTGAACGGCTTGCCGTGCAGTCCGATACGGGTCTGAGAGAAGAACACCGGACCGCCATCATCAAGCTTGATGGCGATGGCGACGCCGAGAAGAATCGGAGAGGAAATAATCAGCGCGCACAGTGAGCCGATGATGTCCAGCAAACGCTTGATTACGTTCGCAGCTCCCGTGTACTGCGGCAGGGAAGCCAACAGAACTGGCTGTTCCGTGGTGTTTCGCAGATACAAACGGTGACCGCTCACATCCGCCAGGGAGACCGCCAAGGCAAGTTCCATACCCAGCGACTCCACCGCAAGAGAAAGACCATGCAACATTTCGGAATCACGCGAAAGCACGTCAGCCACATAGACTTCCTGTACACCGAGGCTTTCGCAAATACGTGGGAATGCCGAGTTGAAAGGAATCACCTTAAGTTTGCTGGAGCCTTCGATATTGGCATCCGGTGTGTATGAGGTAACCACATAAGCGTCTTTTGAAGCTGGATCCGCTTCAATTGGGCATACAGCAACTGGTTCGTACCCCCAATTCATGCAGTTGCGCATGGTCTGCAAGGCTTTGTTGATGCCATCGGAAGATCCGATGACCACCGTTCTGTACTTGCAAGAGCCTTTGCTGCGGTGACGATGCAACGCTTGACGCATCTGCCAACGTGCGATGATATCCAAGAAGAAGGCGATGACTGGCGCGATAATCAACGCAGTACGGGGCAATGCAAGTTTGAAAATAAATGCAAGGCTGCAGTATGAGATGATGGTCAGCAACGACGCATTGATGATTTTGGCATACAGCTCATAGCCGTCCGCCATAACATGGCGGTGGTATGTGCCCGCGAATGCCAAGCACAGCAACCAAATCAGGCTGAACAGAATGAGGAAAAGCCAAAACGGCATCACATCGCCGATGGCATCGAAAGCAGCACCGTTGATTACAAGGCTGACGGTCAACGAAAGCAGCATCACTGCCAAATCGATGGCGATCAGGCTGGCGACGAAGGCGAAACGCCACCGGGGAGTCGATTCAGCCTTGCCGCGCCTATGTCCTTCCTTTTCCGCAGGAAACGGGGTATTGGAAAAAGTCATCGGCTCGAACTGCTTTTGCAGACGCTGATTCTGCATGGACGCGTATGCCTGTCGATGCGCATTGGACGAGACGATATGAATCTCTTGAGTCCTCATACCTTGCTCGCCGTTTGGTGCGCCGGATTCACCGGTATTCACGCCTTGCATGTATCTCCCTCCCCTTCAGCTGCATACGGCAAACAATTTACCACAGCCCCCCCCTCCAGAAATTAAGAGGGACCTATGGGGGTACCATTCGCTATATCCAAATCCTTCTCCGGTATGGCTTATTCGCCAGCAGTACCTGTATCTGAATCGCCGTTGCCGTTGCCGGTCGAACCACCATTACCGTCATTCGAATCGCCGTTACCGCCGCCGTTTGAATCGCCGTTGCCGTTGCCGGTCGAATCGCCATTACCGTCATTCGAATCGCCGTTACCGCCGCCGTTTGAATCGCCGTTGCCGTTGCCGGTCGAATCGCCATTACCACCGGTTGAGCCACCATTGTTATTGCCACCGGTCGAACCACCACCGTTCACACCGTTTCCAGAGCCCGGACCAAATTGCCACGTATATGTGTAACGCCGGTTCGTAGTGCCGTTATTGGTATTCGAATTGGTATTCGACTGGGCATTGGCCGCAGTTTGCTCCGCCACAGACTTGTTTACGCCGTCAGAAGTCGAGGAAATCACCTTCGAAGCGTTCTGCATGGCCGCAACATCGGTGCTTTTGCCATCGAGGAGTTTCTGGGCAGCGTCAATCGCCTTGGCAAGCGCGTCACGTGTCGACTCGTCCGCAACCTGGCCTGCAGAACCGTCAAGCAACGTCTTTGCGTCGGCAATGGTCTTCTGCAATGCGGCAGTCGTCTTATTCACTTCCAAAGCTCGCTTGCTGGCGGCCACAGCTGTGGCTGCTGCGGTAACGGCCTTGGCCTGTTCTTTGATATTGCTGATCTGCTTGCTCATGCTACGGGCGTGCGCACGCAGTGTGGTTTCAGACAGCAACACCGAACATCCGCCGACCGTCTTGAGGTTCTGCGCCTTGGTCACGGCCTGAGTGAGTTGGTCGATTGTGGCGGCATCCGCCACCTGGTTTGCCGCAGTGCCCTGCAGACTGGTTGCCTGTTCGATGGCGTTTTGCAGTTTTTCGTTGGCTTTGGAGTATTTGGATTTCGCCTTCTCACATACCACCACTGCCGCACGCTGTTCTTTCGAATTGATACGATTGCGTACCACGATGACGCCGGCGATAGCAACCGCCACTGCCGCAATCGCAGCGACAATGGCAATAATCTTTCGCTTGTCCGCAGATGGCTCTTTCGGTGCGACCGGAATGGTTTTCAGCGGATCGTGTTCCGGATCTTCCGCGGCCAGCTCCTCTAGGTCGGTTATGCCATCTGATGTATCAAAGGCCTGAGTCGCTTCGGCGTCCTGTTCATCTGTCGAAGAGACGAGGGGTGGCAGAGTGGCGGTTTCCTCGGCATCGGCTGGTGCAACCGCTTCATCGAAATCGATGGTGTCGAGCGGCATACTGGGTATATTCGCGATTGTTGGCGCAGCCGAAACCGGCTGTTCCGTTTGCGCAGGCACGGAGGAAGCGATGGTGCGGGGCTCAGCAAGCGAAGTCTCATCCGCACCATCGGCCTCTTCCGAATCGGTAGGTTGCAATTTGGGGAAGGTCAGCGGAGGAATATCCCAGCTGGTGTCCACCACATCCCGAGATATGTTGGACAAAATACCGTTCATAGACTGGGAATCATCGTTCTCAGTTGCCATACACCCCTCATTCCGTGAAGAAGGAAAACGTCAGATCCTCTTCTTCTTGCCGTTTGCACGATGGCTGCTACGCGGAGCACCATCTTCATAGTAGTAGTAATAGTTGGAGTGGGAGTTGACCTTCTTCGGATCTGCACGGTTGAAGATGAAGCCAAGCACCGGCACCTGCGCGGTGGCGAGCGTGTCAGCCGCCTCCTGCAGGGACTTCTTCTCGCACACGTTGCGGCTGACCACCAGCAGAAGGCCTTTGGCCCAACGGCCGAATACCGCGCCATCGTTGGACACCGTCAACGGGGCGGTATCAATAATCACGTAATCGTATTGGGTGAGCGCCTGCTCCACCATGAGCTTCATGGTTTCGGAGCTCAGCAGCACGCCAGCGTTCGCCGGCCTCTTGCCGCCAGGCAGAATGTGCAGGTTCGGCTTCCAGTAGCTCTGCACCACGTCCTTCGGGCCCATCTGCCCAGACAGCACGTGCGCCAGACCGGCAGCACCTTCAATACCCAAATGATGGGCGACAGACGGGTGGCGGAGATCAGCGTCGATAAGCAGTACTTTCGCACCATCTTCAGCAAGGGCCACCGCAGTATTGATAGCCATGGTGGTCTTGCCTTCGGACGGCTGCGCAGAGGTGATGACAAGCAGCTGGCCCACACCTTCGGTGCGGTCGGTCTGCAGGAACTCAATATTCGTATGGATACGGCGGAATTCCTCGGCAATAGCGCCGTTAGGCTGGCTCACCAGCACCGGACGCTTATCATCAAGCGAAGCGTCCATCGGAACGGAGCCAAGAGAAGATGCTCGAACGATGCTACGCACATCGGAAGTCTCTTCAACCTTAGTGTTGAGGAGGTCCTTGATGAGTGCGGCGAACACGCCGATGATGATGCCGAGCACCACACCGACAGCCAAATACAGGGCAGTCTTCGGCGAAGACTTAGACGTCGGGACCTGTGCCTTCTGCACGATGGAAAGCTTCACCGGGGACTTATCTCCGGAGTACAGGTCGCTTTCAATGACGTTCTTCAGCGATTCGGCAACGGAATTGGCGATGTCCGCGGCCTGCTTCGGATCTCCATCCACCACGGCAATGTTCACGAATGCGGTGTTAGTCGGATTGGTGACGGTGACCTGGCCGGCGAGATCCGTCACGGTTTCATCCAAGCCAAGATCATCGATGACCGGCTTGAGCACCTTCGAAGTGGTGGCAAGCGTTGGGTATGAGGTGATTTGGTTGGAAATGTAGCTGCCGCCAGCGGACTGCTGGTTAATGTCGACACCATTTTGAGAAGCATTGTAAGTAGCCATGGTCTGAGCCGTAGCCGTATACTTCGCCGGAGCGAGGAAGGTATAGGCGCTCACGCCTGCCACCACCACCACGAATGCGATGATCGCGGTGACCAGATGCTTACGAATGATTTTGAACAGATCCATCAGAGTGATGCCGTCATCCGCTTCCTCAACTACCCCTTGCGGTGCGGTAGGCTGCTGCACATTAGCGTTCTCTACAGAAGTCACTGAACTTCCCCATCTCACGTTGACAATATCCTTTTCAACAATAATCTTCCCCCTCGAACTATTCGGGCACTACCGGGAGAACGACAAGGCAAGCTGGAAGAATACGCTGTCCCGCCAGCAAGGCGTGTACATAATAACCAATACCGATAATGGGAAACTGTATGTGGGAAGCGCCACCGGAAGGAACGGCATATACCAGCGTTGGCAAGACTACATCAGCAATGGTCACGGAAACGATACGGGGCTGATTGCCATTGTGAAACAGCACGGGTTGGAGTACGTGCAGACGCATTTCCGCTACACGCTTCTGGAACATTACGACTTCACCGTGTCTAAAGACGTTGTGCTCGCCAGGGAATCCTATTGGAAGGAGGCTCTGGATACGCGCAAGCATGGGTATAACGGTAACTAGATATCTCCAATACGGCAACAATAAGCACAATGAAACCACCGCCTTTAGCAGAAAATTGCAAAATGAGTATATTTCTGGATATAATCTCAGTATCAAAGGAGCAAAATATACTTACGAGGCAACCCGATGCTGATTGATTTTAGTTTTTCGAACTTCAGGAGTTTCCGAGACGAGCAGTCTTTCTCCATGACTCGCGAAAAACGGTTCATGGAATCTGATGAGTCTCTCCATTCTCCAATCGCAGCCATATACGGCGCCAATGCATCGGGAAAGTCCAATTTTCTGAAGGCATTGCGCGCTATGCGCAACATGGTGGTAAATAGCTACAGCCAAGGGGATGCAAGCAGTCCTATTCCCAGGGAACCTTTTCTGTTACGAAAGGATCCTTTCTCGCATTCGTCCATGTTCTTCCTTGCATTCATCGCGAACGATGGACTGAAATACCAGTATTGGTTCCGCTATGACAATGAACGGATTCTTGAGGAAGATCTCATCTTCTTCAAAAAACTGCAAGGACGTTTTTCCACGCACTCCTCTCTGCTGTTTTCCCGTTCCTCAACGGATGGGGTGAAATTCGGTCCTTCCTTCAAAGGACCTCGCTCACAAGTACGCAAGACCATAGAACTCAGGCCGAATGCACTTCTGCTTTCCGCAGCCGCAGCTGCCGGTATTGAGTCCATTCGGCCGGCATTTTCATTCTTCCAAAGTGGCATAGCCTATTACGAAGCAAGCGCTTTCGAACAGGAGCAGCCTACGCTGTTGGATGAGTTCAAGAAAGAGACACCGCTTTCGAAACATCTGGCCACATTGATTAGGTATGCAGACTTCGGCATCAGTGACGTGAAAAGCGTTCCTGTGGACGTCCCACCGGATCTCTGGGCTCAGTTCAAGGAAGAGATGCATAAGCAACTCGGCATGGATGAGAACAAAGTGGATGAGACATTCAATGTCAAGAACGCTTCCCAGCTGATGTTCACTCATACCGGCGAATCATCTTCCGCAGGATTCGGTCCTGATGATGAGTCCAGGGGCACCGTTGCTGCGCTGTCATTCTTCTCGCTTGCTCTTCGCCAGCTGTCGAAGCAGTCGGTGACGCTTATCGACGAGATCGATACCAGTCTGCATCCGGCTCTGGTGAAGGAGCTGGTGGCGCTGTATGCCGACGCGGAAACGAATCCTCACGGTTCCCAGCTTATTTTCACGACTCATGACGTGTCGCTGATCAATCAGTCCGGTTCGGCAAAGCGTTTACTGGCACCAGATCAGATCTGGCTTGTGGAAAAGAACAAGGAAGGCGTTTCGGAATTGTTCCCGGTGACCAATCTGGGTATTCGGCATATGGAAAACATCGGCAAGAACTATCTCAACGGCGTGTACGGCGCCATACCACGGCCTGATTTTCATACCGCTTTCGCCCAGATCGTGAATGTGGTTGATGCCTGATGTCGAAAAAGCGAAACGTTCCTGCACATGGACGTAAAGCCGCACGGTCGCGCCGACCGCGCAAGAGACGCTTTCTTGTCGTGGCCGGCGGAGCAGTCACTGAGAAACAGTATTTCAAGCAGCTTGAGTCCCTATACGATGTCATCATTGACTATCAACAGAAGAACAACAGCCCTAAGCAGCTCGCGAAGCTCGCCGTTAAGTTGAAGAGGGAAGACAAGCGAGATACTTCTACAGATTGTTATGAACGAATCTGGGTGGTGGTCGATGTTGACGATTTTCACGACCACGGCGAAGCAGCGAGAATCTGCAATGACAATGGAATCGAACTCATCATTTCCAATCCTTGCTTCGAGGTCTGGCTGCTCGACTATGTGAAGGCTTGCCCGTCAAGCTATACACTGACACCTGATGTCGAGTCAGCTGCAGCAGAAGCTAAAGTTGTCGGCGGAAACCGTAACAAATACATCAACACCGAGCTCATTGACAAAGAACATCTCGATGCCGCCATACGCAATGCAGCCCGGCACAATACAACGGAAAACCGCCAGGGGCGTAACAGACTCGCGCCTAATCATGAGCAGGAATACGCCCCTTGGACCGATATGCCAAAAGTAATCGAAACGCTGAAATCTAATAAACAGAGCTGAAAGGAGGAACACGGCTCTACCCATCCGGGTAAATTTCGAAAACCCCTTTCATAGATATTCACACTGGACGAGGTCAAGGTAGCTGCACATTCGCAAATGGATTCGACTGTGTCTGTTCATGCGCAGGTATCGCACACGCCCAATTACTCAGAATGGTTCTTACTCCCGAAAACAGTAAGAAACTACCTGACAAATATAAGAAGGCTCTTGCTGATAAAATCCAAACTGTCCAAGCCCATATTGTCGATATTCCACACGATAAAGCAACGGCAATCATCCATGCGCAGAGACAACCTGAGCGCGTGTTCTTTCTTTGCGAGGATATAACTCATCCCATAATTGATTATTGCCGAGTAATTGATATACCTCACTGGGCAAAAGAGAATTCCATGACGAGTCAGCAAGTGTCAAGACTTTGCGCTTGTGTACAAAGACACGGCATTGATTCTTTCAAGGATTTAGCCCCTAAAGCCGGCGAATATTTGTCCCAAGCACACGTACTTTGCGACATCGTAGCTTCTATCGCATTCGCGCTCAGCGAAGCCGCAGACACGATTCCGGATGAAGATACGTTTATCAATGCCTGCAAAGCAGCATTCACTCTCTCACGACGTAACTCACTAGGATTCGGCCCATCGCGAAATAGACATAGGAAAAACACAGTCGCAGCACGCAAATCACGGCAGGAAAACGATGATGAGGAAAGCCAAAAACGATACACTGATGGAGACTCCATCTCAAGTGATCTGCTCACCAGGATTTTACTGGATATCAGCAAGGACGTTTACGCCCTACTGATGGAGTACAAATCCCAGACGAAGCAATTTCTCCAAGCGGTTCAGGCCACAGCAATATTGTTTTGCCCTGATCCGGATAGCCATAAACTCATATGGGACATGTGCTTCATTCCACTATTCCAAACGAAAATCTGTGATGACCTACGTAGCAAGTTGAATCAAGACATCATTACCGCACTTGAATATGGGAAAACGGATATCTGGGACAACGGGGCTAGGGCATACTGGTAAGAAGAACTGACGTGATGAGGCGCCTCATCACGTCAGTTCTTCTGATTCGGCACGAGCATGACCTCGCCGTCGGCGAGGCCCTTCAAATGCTGGCCATAGGGGCTCTTGCCGTAGCGTTCCGCGGACTCCATGAGCTGCTCACGCGTGATCCAGCCGTTCTCGTAGGCGATCTCCTCCACGATCGCGATGGGCAGGCCCTGCGCCCGCTGCACGGTGCGCATGCCCCCGACGCAAGCACAAACTCCCGGAAAGAAAAGCATTGTCAGAATTCAATGCAAGCTCTGCTATCCTCAGTCCTAACCTTGCTTGAGTTCTGTGCCTTTGGCAGAATACAGCGCAACATTCTGAGCAGGCGGCTGCTGTCTTTCCCGTGCTCTTTTGCTGGCCCGCCTTGGCCCACGACGCACCGGTCGTCGGTATGGTTGTCTGAGTAAATCTTTTTGATATTGGGCATTATCTATTCTTTAAAGGGCACAACTAAAAAGCAAATAACAAACATCTAGACCCGAGTGAATATATGTATGTTACCGAATCTGTGAATATTCCCGAAGAATTGGAAAGGCAGCTTAAAAGGGACCGTTTGGTCCTTTTTGTAGGCGCTGGAGTATCTGTTCCTTCCGGACTTCCAGGTTTTTTCGGACTCGCTGCCGAACTAGCTGGGCAGAGCGGCCACTTGTCCCCTGCCAAAAAGGACGCTGACCGACTGGACTATTTCATAGGCCGGCTTTCCGACGATCATTTCAACACCCATGAAATAACAAAAAAGATTTTTCAAGAGAAACAGCCCGCCGCCAACAGCGAACATGCGGCTGTCATGGCGTTAGCCACAGCCTGCAAAACACCACGAATCATCACTACGAACTACGACAATCTTCTTGCAGAAGCGGCGGATGAACAAGGCCTTGATTATGGCGAACAATACTTCGCACCGGCTCTCCCTCTCGGACGTGATTTCAAAGGATTAGTTCATCTTCATGGTTCCATACTTAGACCCAGCAAAAATATGGTGCTTGATGATAGAGACTTTGGAAAAGCCTACTTCACTGACGGTTGGGCAACGCGTTTCCTCACTGAAGTGTTCGCCAACTACACCGTTTTATTCATTGGCTACAGTGTCAACGATCCTGTCATCAGATATCTGTCTCTCGGTCTGCATTCCAATGGACCTAAACATTTCATTTTCCTCGGTCATGACAACGAAGAGCCGAAAGACCATTATGAAACCACCTTGGCCAATTTCGAACATCTACAGTTCCAGACCATTGAGTATCCCGTTCAGAACGGGAGTCACCAAGCACTAATCGATGCTCTTAACGCTTGGGCCGAACACGAAACGCAGTCAGTTCCGGATTACATTCGAAAAACAAAAGAACTTGTTGAAGCGGGTATTCCGCAAACACAGCATGACACAGATAGTCTCCTTAGCGAACTCTCCACACCGTCGGGCTTAGACACTTTTATTCAAACCGCAAAAGAACCAATATGGATTAATTGGCTCTACGAGCAAAAACGATATTCAACGCTGTTCGATGGCACAGAGCCTCAAACACCCCAACAGCGGCAACTCCTCAACTGGATTACACGAATCTGCAACATAAACTTCAATAGCGAGAGTATAACCCTGCAGTACATCAAGCTATGCCAGCAGAGACTGTCCGATTATGCTTTCCAGTCATTTTCAACATCCGCAATTCAACCTAGCAACGATGGAACGCCGAAGAAAGCGCTGCAAGCATTCCTCTCAACATCCATAAAAGATAAAACAATGCCGTATATGCCGCATGATTCTTTATTGTGCGGCTTCGAAGACCAATTCCGCGCTTCCAATATTGTTTGGGAAGCCGCATTGCGCCCATTTTTGGAGTTTGATCGAAGCTCAAAATTCTATGAGCCAGATCCGGTTCCTTTTTCTTCCGGCGAGAAGCCCGATGTCAACGTTAGTTGGAACATTCCGTCAAGCTTTGGACAAGGAATCATCGATGACCTCGCCTCAAGATGCGAGCACTCGCCGTCCTTCGAAAGGATCATCGAAAATTCAATAAATCAGGCAATGAATTTGCTTTCAGAATATTATTCGGATTCGAATCACGAACATTGGAACGCGTTCATTCGCATTCGGATACCTGAAATTGAAGCTTGTGGAAATACACGAGGCGATCTACATCTCATTATCGATACACTTCGCGTATTTGGAGAGCAGCACAATGAGAAAAACGAACTCGCCAATCGCTGGATCCACAGTGATCAAATCGTTTTGCGGCGTCTTGCCATCCATGAACAGGAAATCAGCGAAGCAGCTCCTGATGAAAAGCTTGAGTGGTTGCTGAAGCAGAATCTTCTTTTTGGCAGATTTTGCGAACATGAGGTTCGGCAGCTCTTCAAGGCTGTTATAGAACATGTTTCAGCAGCACAGAAAGCGTCACTTCTAGAAGAACTGCAGCCTCCGTATAGCCCTGAAGATATTCCGAATAGAGCCAAAACCACAGACAAAGACGAAAGACAACGGCTCATACGCTTGTATGAGTTATTTAATCGGGTCTGCTGGCTGTCTGCAGCCGACCCGAATTGGCATGAAATACAGCAGCTGCAATCACTCTATGAAAAAGATTTTGGCTTTGTTCCAGACCCGGACTCAGACGTTCCGCTCAAGATTTATCATTCAGTAAAAGGACGAATCTCTCTAGAGGAATTCGCCTCATTAGTCAAACAATCTCCCAGTAAAGCGATTTCCAAAATTTTGTCTTTGCCTAAGGACGCCGATGCCTTTGACTCATTCTCTTTTGAAGCTGGATGCAGACTCATCGGCGAATATTGTTCAGAGCATCCGCAGGATACCCGCGGCCTTTGGGACGCCATCCTAGCCGATCCAAACACCACTGAATATGAAAGAGCGCAGATTGTTCTGTTTATTACCAACGAGATTCGAAGCGCAGACTTCAAGAATGATGTTTGCAACATCACACAACGCGTATGCGCTTTCGATTGGAACGAGGCTAATCTTTATTCACCGATTTTCTTTGTCACAGAGCAAATCAGTCGAATTGAATCAGAAAACGCAGAATCATTTTTCCAGACAGCCCAGCATTTCATAGATTCTTTGATTCCAAAATATGGCCAGGCTTTTCATACAGAGAAGCCAAACATTAACCAATTTGACTATGTAGCCTGTAACCTATGGCCAGCTCTCATCATCACGTATCAGATTAAAACAGTGTTATACCGATACACAAATACCTCGCCAACCGATTGGAATGGAATTCCCAGCAACGAAAAAGATAGAATACAGAATCTCTTAAACCAGCCCAATAACCTCATCTGGCCAATACAGATAGCGTGCGCCCAAAAACTAGCCACGTTCTTTATCCTTGATAAAAAATTTGCCAGAGAGTGCATAATGCCTCTCTTCCATGATGAAAGCACCCGACATCAAACATGGGCGGCTTTCCTCGCTTTTCCGCGTATTACCAGTAGTTTTTCCGAAGAAGATGTGTCCAATCTTCTCGAAGATCAAATCGCAGAGGCTAGAAATCTTTGCGAATACAAGGATCAAGGACTCCGAAATAACTACTGGGATGTTCTCTTCAATTTCATGAACATGCAATCCAACACGAGCAACACATATGATGCGGTACTGAAAACAGTACTTTATAACAGTGGTTTCTCTACATTGTCTGAAATTGCAAAGTTTCTCCCCTATTGGTGCCGTCAGCAGAATGATGAACAAATAGATATCGCATGGAAAAATTGGCTTAAAACGTACATCACCAATCGTTTCCAAGGAATTCCCCGCGATCTTGATTCCGAAGAACAAAAAGCTCTCATCTGCCTTGTTCCAAGCCTAAGAGGGCATATCTCCGAAGCCCTAGAAATACTCTCCACAACAGATAACACCAGCATCGACTTTTCCCAAGACCATTACCCAGTCCCCGAAGGGTATGACGAAAAGGAGCAACAGCAACTATTACTTTTTTATCAATGGAAGGTTAAGCACCAAACCGGCGAATGCGATTCAACGTTGCTTAGGTGGTGGTTGCATCGGATTCTCAGAAACCTGACAGATGAATACCCTGATTTGGATCTGACTGCGCTCCGCGAAACAATGCAAGACCAGTTCGGATTCACAGGAATAGCCGGAATCGATTGAATCACCTAGCCGTTTCACAGCGAACGTTGCCGGACCCGCCCCTGCCAATCGACTCGTGCAGTTGCGAGCAGCAGGACCCACGGAAGGGAACGACGAATTTTGTTGCACGATTCCGATTTTCGGGGCAAATTTCGAATCATGCGACATTTCTCCTGCCGAAATGCGGTTTTTCCACGTATTCCATACCCCCGAACTGGGTTTTTCGGCACTTTCCCATGACTACGGGGGTGTGCGATGTAGCACGATTCCAAAAAACGGCCGAAAATTGGAATCGTGCAACATTTACGGGACATACAATGCCGCTTGCACCGCCAAGCCGTAACCTTTGCATTCCAGAATCCCGATTGCAAGACTCTTGTTTTTACAATATTTTCATGTAGTTTTCTCCTAAAATGATTATCCATAAAATAATCCTTTTTAACATTTTCCATACACTACAATTAAATATAATATTGAATACTACAATGAAATACGAGGGAAAGGAGACACCACTAAGCCAATGCAATAATAATTGATTTACTAAGTATTTTTTCCAATAAGTCTTCGCTCCTCAAACACACAAAATAATCAGATATCGCTCTCAAGGATTACTTTTTAGCATATGTTTAAATCTCTTCTTTTCATAGTTTTCATTATTGTCTTTGCCATTTACTTCATTTCAATAAAGATAAGACAATATCCCAAAAATCAAGATGACCCCAATATAAAGCTTAGAAGAATAGAGTCCGCCTGCGGAATCATAAATATTGCTACCTTCGCCATCCTTCTGTCTTCATCTTCACTCTACGCATTTAAAGTCCCCGAGATAATCGTAAAGGGAATAGCTATATTCGCTGTTTGCACTGTTATTTTTTCCCTTTGCCTCATTCTCCTCATACAAAAACTCATACAAAAATTACCAATAGACGAAACAGATAACACATTCCGTCACCGATTGCATCTCTGGGGGCAAAATATGCTGAAACTCTTTTCAGAAAAAATTCGTTCAATCATTCCCGCAGGCAAGAAAAGAGTGGTACCGCAACAACAATCCACAGAAGAACACTCAGTCGTCACTGACAGCAATACCAAAATAAAGAATAACGATGAAACATCAAATATCTTTATCGCCATTATTTTCATTGTTACATTGTTTCTTTTTGCAACAACTTTTTTATATTACATATACAACCGGTAAAGAGATTCAACGCACGATATTAGACAATTTCTTTGGGTTTCTTTGTAATGCCTATGCCTCAAGCTGGATAGTGAACACTGCCGCGACCATTCTCGTTCTTTATATGGTAGGCAAGTGGCAAGGATGGCAGTTCCATCCGCTTACCGCAGCTAATCATATAGCCACTTGGGGCGGAATAGGCGGCGCTTTCGGTTTAATCGTCAGCGGGTTATCAATGTTTTCGGCAGGGAATCTAATACCCTCAGCGAACATTTCGTCGCTCTGCACACCGAGCACACTCATCGACGCAACCACTATCGGGGCTTTAATCGGTTCTGTATTCGCGCTCCCCAGCTATTCATTCTCATGCTTCAGCAAAGATACTCCCATATGGACAAAGCTTTCCGCCCCACTAATTCAATCCGTCATCTCCCTGGCCACCATGCCATACATATCTCCGAACGCATTCCTCCAAAAAATGATCTCTTCCAGCTCTCCCAATCGCGTTCTTGCTCAGCTGAAGGCACAAGTTGAGAACGTAACCAGCGAATCGCAAGTGGCAGCGTTGATCAATAAAGATTGGCGTCTTATCTTGATTGCCGCCGACCAAGAGGAATTCAGACAATTTTTCTCTAACAATACTTATATAACAGTCACTTTGACAGTTATGGCCATACCAATAGTAATCATATTAAGAAAACAATTTAGCATTGTTATGGAAAAGTCATACTAGCGGTATGTTTTGTCTTTCATTTTCAAATGGAAGACACTGTCAATCAGAACGAATATTTCCATTACAAGCGCATATCACATGAGGAATATTCTTTGCCTCTTAATGTGGCTAATATGCCGGTGCATACTATAAAGACAACGATCTTAAGCGCAGGCACGCTTAAGATCGTTGTCCGCCCAAAAAGGTTCTTCTTGACCTACTAACCGTTATGTCGGCGATTGGCGAATTCTATGTATGCTGGACCATGTGCGAACCCACCAATTTCAAGAGCACTATCTCCGCAAGCCTTTTTGTTTTCCCTTCAATTTTCGCAGTTCCCTCCCCGCCATGAACAGCAGGAAACCTGCATATTCCATTTTCATGTCTGAATTAACTTGCCCTTCCCCTTCAATAAAGGCAGTATACATTTTTATCTGCTCATTCAGATTTTTTCTCGCAATCCGAGCACGCATATGATTCCAAGCTTCCAACCGATTTCTCTTCAGCTTTTCCACGTTAAGATTGAGCGTATCATTTAAATCCTGCTCAATATCGGAATCATCCGATTTCACTTTGCCGTCGTAGCCATAAGAAATTTTCGCTATCGAATCAGAATTTAATGGATTGACTGAAATAATCGCATTGCCTTTATGGGTATCACAAGTTTGGAGTCTTTTCGGCTCTCCCTCTCCACCACGACAGGAAGCAAACAGGTTAGTATACTCAACACTTAATTCCGCACCTTTCCCCATCTCATCATGCCTTGGATAAAGATGCTCAATTTTCATATCATGGTCACCAATTCGCGACATGCAATACACACACAGATGCCCCTGCTCCGTAGCTAACGCCTTTCCTAAAGCCTCTTTCGCCTTGGATTCAAGAAGGTCATACGGCGTTTTCTTTCCGGGCAAAGCACGGTAATATGTGTACTTTGCCCGTACGGCGGCTCCGACAAATTCCGGAGGTGGCGTTCTTTTATTAATTTTCAGCACACCAACGCTCCGTTTCCAAAGCACTTCTCGCACCGACGACAGAATCATCATCAGTTCCGACTGTATTCTCTAGGACCTTCAATACCCCTTCAGCAGCTTCTAAATTTCTTTCATCAAGCTGCCGATAGAAACGATCTATCAGTTCACGCACATCTTCTGGTCTACTTTGGGCACCCATAACATCTTCGAGAATGGAATTGGCGCTATGTCCATACAGCTCACTCTCCGGTTCAACGCCACAGAAGAAATGCAACCACTCAGATGGATAGGCTCCAGTCAAATCTAACTGCTTCAATGAATCCCGGTCAAGCAACAGAATCCGATTAATGGCTTCGTATGACTGCACATCATTGATTCGTTCGAGTCTGCGCACTTGTGATGCCTTCACGGAAGCAATGATCTTCGGCGCATGGGTACTCACAATGAACTGAAGATTCGGGAAAATACGCAGCAAGTCTCCCAGAATCCTGCTTTGCCATTTTGGATGCAAATGTAAATCCACCTCATCAATAAGCACGATTCCAGGAGTAGAAAGAATCTCCGTGCTGTTGGGATTCAACACGGCCATACGGTATGCGATATCCGCAAAAAGACTCAATACGCCGCGATACCCGTCGCTCAATTGATCAAAAGGCAGTTCCAACTGTTCACCAGTTTTATCCACGGTCGTAAGCACAAGAGCGTTCTGCTTCAAACTATACGTGACAGTAACATCCGAATAGTCAGGAGACAAGTCCTTAAGACAAGTTGACAACGCCTGCCGAACCGCTACAAGTTCAGGAATCCGTTGCCCATATTGCAGACCAACCATGGTCATATGCCTGAACCATCCAAGCATGAGCTTCTCATTGGTGACCGAATCCAAACAATCAATATACCCGTTAGCACGTGAAAAGCGTTTCTCAAACACATTGGGCATGCCACTCATACCGCGTTTATGCACCCAGAGACGCCCCGTGCCATAGTAAGCCAGCAATGGCAAAACCGCATTCGCATCAGATTTGATGCTTTCCTGCATGCATTTCGAAATCTTGGAAGCATCTTTCGCTTCACTAACCGTGGTACGTCCGCCCAATCGGTTCAGCTTACGCGACCACTGAATACGGTCTCCCCCTATCGTTCCTTGGGCAGCCACAACGGTAGGAGTTTGCGGCTCATACGAAGACAAACTACCAGCTTTACCAATTTGTAGACGAACATCAGATTCCGAAAGCATCGGACTCACAATACGCGCGTTTGGCCCGTCTACATGCATAAGGAACGTACCCAACGCAACGGCAATAGCATCCAACACCGCGGTCTTACCAGCCCCATTATCACCGCATAACACCGTTAAACGCTTATCGAAATCTGTTTCAAAGATGCCGAACTGCCTATAATTCTTCAGCTCAATTCGCTCTAATCGCATTTCGTAGTTCGTCATAACAATCAGTTTAACGGTTGTCAAGAACGAGATAGTTTGTTATTTGGGAATTGATAAGTGCTGCCGGACGCGTTATTGATCCCATTACCTTCTCAAAGTAAAATCGCGGATATAAACGCATGGCATCGGCAGGAATACGCGAACGCTCTATTCTGCGCTTTTTCACCACTGACAAGATCTGTTATGGAATGCGCTTCCACAGTACGAATAATTTCAATTAGAGTACAGTTTCCGCACTCTTTACAAAGGGAAAAACGCACAACAAGAGATTAATCGAACATGTTTTCATGCCGCCTTTGAATTAAAATTCAATCAGCATATATGTATTCCAGAGAAGGAGCCATGCGTTGGGAGAGGTATTCCAATCATCTTGACACCCTGCCGCAGGACGATACCCCGGTATTGAAAAACCCTCTCAAGAAATTGAACAAATGAACTCTCTGCGGCATTGGAACATATGGACAGCAACGATTGGATCACGGACTCTAATGAATCCGCGGATTCCCGACTCGCTATTACCATCATTCAAGCCGACGTAGAAGAAACGTTCACAATTCCCTCTTAATGCTCTGCTTCTTCGACATCAAACGGTATCCAGCCCATTCCTCTTCTTTCGATTCACCCACATGACGCTGCTGTGAACACGCAACAAATCCTCTTTTACCGGATAAATCAATCAGTAGAATAAAGGCACTTTTTTATCCAAAGAAAGGGACTTTCAAAAATGTTCTATAACTTCTTCGCATTGGGAGACGATGAGTTCGAAGAATTATCACGGGACATTCTTTCGAGAGAGCTCGACCAGAAAATGAGAATATTTGGAAAAGGAGCAGACCAAGGCATTGACATAGCGGATTGCAAAGACGGTCGCACCATAATCGCTCAATGCAAAAACTACATAAACACTCCTACTTCCGATTTGATGTCTGCTCTAGAGAAAGAAAAGGATAAAGTCGAAAAGCTCAACCCGAAGGAATACTACCTTTTCATCAATAAGGACATATCTCCCAAAAGAATAAATGCCATATACGAACTTTTTCAAGAATGGATGCCATCAAACAAGAACATTTATACACGAAGCGACTGCGATGCATTTATTTCCAAAAATGAAAATCAAGACATCGCACAGAAATATCCACGCCTTCTGAATCTAAATTCGCTCCATAATCTGATAAACAGCAGTACCATCATAGATAATCAAGACCTACTCATTTCATCAAAAAACCTTTCGGCTTTGTTTGCTCCAACTGGCCAATATCGACAGTCCATGGCATTGCTTGAGAACAATCAAATTGTTCTCATATCTGGCGCCCCTGGTACAGGAAAGACGATTTCCTCAAAAATGCTTGCAGCACAATTTGTCTGTTATGGCAAATACTTGCTTCGCTATTCCAATGGCGAAGAACTTTATCGAATAAAAGACATGCTTTCTCCTGATCCAGAACAGAAAGAATTCATTTTCATCGATGATGTGTTCGGACAGCATTATCACGATATGAACAGCTCAAAGGAAAATCTACTTAGACAGATCATCCGGCACGTCAACAACTCACCAAATAAACGGATGCTTATCAATACTAGAATGACGATTCTGCAAGAAGCTCGGCAACGTTTTAATTTTGCAGATGGTAGTAGTGATGGGAAAGAACCCTTTTCCATTGTGGACATGAATCAGATTACTCTGTTAGAGAAGGCTGAGATTTTTGTCAACCATTTGAGGTGCCGAAGTGTACCCCGAAACTATATTGACTCGGTCAAGATCAACCATGCATACCGGTCTATAGTCAGACACACGAATTACACACCCCGCATTATTGACAGATGCACCCAGGAAAAATACGTGCGTGAAATCAAACCAGATGAATATGCAACCCATATCCTTCACACTCTCAATCATGCGAATGAAATATGGGATGACGAGTTCAAACATCGATTAAATGAACCAGACAGAGTTTTCTTATATACGCTCTACTCGTTAACGAACCATAACGTATCCGAAAACGCGCTTCGTAAAGCAGTTAATGCACGGCTAAACCCATCTGTCATGTCCGGCGAAAGCACCAATGTTAACGACATTTTGCAAAGATTAAATGAATCTATGATCGCCATAACATACCAAAACAATACTCGAATGATTGGCGCAATTAACCCTTCCGTAAACGATTTTCTTCGCAGCTACTTGTACCAAACCCCTGAGGAACGAGACAGGATCATCGAACATGCAACTTTCATGGAACAAATTGAAAGAATCTCAGCATGCACCGACGATAAAGCATATGGGGAGGAAAAGATAAACCGACTATTAAGCAGTTTCATTTCCGGAAGAGACGCTCCTGGATATGCAGACAGCAGCGACTCGGCCATTTATACCAATGCCGCCTTACTCGTTTTAGCAAAGCAACACGAATATGTGGTAGATAGCACAAACGTACAACGCTTCTCCAGAATTGCCAAGAACTTCATGAATGCCGTTCTACAAGGGAATATAGGATTCGTCGATAGCGGGGTTTGTTTTAAAAACACGACCGGATATTCACAGAGAACGTCTTCCTTTCTCCCTGACAGTGTACAAGTGTTGAAGTCTCTTAATGACGATTATGCCATTCTTGACCAATGGCAGGGAGACAAAGAGAGTTTAGAAAATATCCTCGCTGCCAGTGATGGACTTGAGATTAAGAGTCACATATGCGCATTATTCTATGACAGTGCGCTTTCAAAACTGGATCAATCGCATTTAGATGCTCTAACAAATGTGATTATCGATGATCTCGATGCGGAAATCGATTTTATTCAAGATTCTGCAGATGTTAGCGACTACTGCGAGAACAGCATTGACGATTACGATGATTCTTCCTATCTGGATGACTCAGCTTGGGATATTGCGAATGAAATAGCTGATGCCGTACAACAGGATATATATAACCAGACCTCCGTCTTACCTCAAGAATTGCAATCCCGGTTAAGCACAGTTGATGCATATAATTATGAAAACGCAGTGGCAGATGAACTGGCACGATACGAGGATGCGGAAGCTATGGACGTTTTCCTCTCCACTAATAACTACGCAAACTCAATTGCAAACTCACAAATAGATAAATTATTCAAAAACTTATGATTGCTTCATTATCATCAAAACTCACACTAAATAGAATGCGACATTATTCGGGATGATTTTGTATTTCGCGTATTGCAAACAATAGAAAGAGGATGACATGCAATCTTATAACTTCGAACCTGCTTGTTGGTCTGCGGATAAAAACGGTCTAGCCAATATCAACGAATGTCCGCTCGGCTTGCTTTCCTTTGATGGGCAGAACGCCCCTGAACTAAACATTCTCCGAGGTCATCTCGTTTCGGAATCCGTACCGATGGAAAACGGAGGCAATGCTTTTGCTCTCGATTTCAGCAGGAAATCGGTCTTTGGCTATTCGAATGACAACAAATACTACGTACTAAGAGATGTTCATGGAACTAATGCCATCCCCTTCTCACAGACCTTCATACAGCAAAAGCTTCAAGGAGAATCAATAATTGTCGCTAACCAACGAATTGACTATAACCCCTCAATATCAGAATTGACAGTTGATCTGTCTGGCTTTAGCGAATGGATCGACACACACTTCTTCCGTGAATCTAACAATCTAACCGAAGACGGAGCTCAAGAACTTAAATTCTCCTATTGCTCAAAGGAACCTCAAAATATTCTTCTATACAAGAACAACAATGATTTTGAAGTTCATGCAAAACATTTCGCCAAACGACTCGGTGGCTATAATACTCTCCACGAGTTTTCCTTCAAGGAAACATGGCGGCTGAACTTTAGGATGTTGGATTCTGAAGGAATGCCATTAAATGATGTTCTCAATAATCTTTTTGAACCGTTCGAACGATTACTTGCATTCTGCATGGGCTTTCCTGGGAATATCGAAGAAATAACATTCACAGGCGTTAATCCAGCAGTCCAGGGGCAATACTTTGATCGCTATATCCCCGGTGAAGAGAACGAAGTCGGCAGGCTTGCGGTCAATATGCCATTGCCCTATCCAGAAATAAGCAATCGTTTCCAAGACATCGCCGATAACTGGATGCATGCAACCGGTGATGCACAAACAGCATGTCGGACCGCCGCGGCATTACTCGGAAAATGGGACAAGGCAATAGACGTAATGTTCTCGTTATGCGCTCAAAGTTTCGAAGCCACTTCCCGAGTCGGAGAAAATCTCAGCGAACTTTCCGATGAAGAATTTGAGCGGAGGAAAACCTGCGTACTAGAGACTATCAACAATAAAACAATCCACAACTGGGCCGAACTCAAGCTGAAATACGCGAATTTTGTATCAGCAGGAGAACTCGCCAATAGGCTCTGGACAAAATTAGGCGATTTCGCAAATTACGTTATCCCCAATAAGAAACTGTTCTTACAGCAACATCGCGAAAGTCGAAATACCTATACGCACATGAGAGAGCCCAATAGCGATAATTTTCTGACTGGAAGCAACTTGTACTGGCATGCACGTGCGGTCCAGGTACTCCAATATGGAGCGGTATTACTCTATCTCGGTTTTCAGCCAACTGAAATACTGTCAATCTTCCAAAAACATAATTTCATGACAAGCTTTATCAGTAAGGCACAAGACATATATGCACAAGTAGAGCAGCAAGATGATGATGCCAAATGATGACATTCCATGAAGAGCACTAGCAATACCAGCCCTTACGATTCTGTCAAGAAAGTCCGTGCGACCGACAGAAAGTTGGTGCACGGACTTTTGGGTTGCACGGACAGCGGGACGATGAAAGACGGATGTCCCGGAACGCCCGTCACGGGGACAGGATTTCGGATACAAGCTCCTGGAACAGGCCCTTGTCAGTTCTTTTGGTTGGGGACGAGCATGATCTCGCCGTCGGCAATGCCCTTGAGATGCTGGCCGTACGGGCTCTTGCCATAACGCTCGGCGGACTCCATGAGCTGGTCGCGCGTGATCCAACCGTTCTCGAAGGCGATCTCCTCCACGATCGCGATCGGCAGACCCTGCGCAC
>OAWY01000594.1_pt1 | contig 22961 bp, 26 predicted proteins | sample 1495591 | NCBI WGS metagenome assembly OAWY01 (sample SAMEA2580283, study PRJEB22360) | human gut metagenome | biome: human gut; feature: human-associated habitat; material: faeces | place: Denmark | collected 2008/2010
GCTCGCCTTTAATGATATAAGTTTCAAAACGTTCACCGTTATTATTGTCGGCAATGTAAACCTTTTCGCCGGCAATCATGTTGGCGGCATCCATCAGATCCTCGTCAATGGTGATGCTCCCCATATAGTTGAGGTTAGCCTCCGTAACGCGGGCACAATGGATTTTCGACTTCAACACTTCAATCATCATAAGATTGTTCTTTTTTTATGTTTATTACTCCTTATACTTGATATTGTCAATCAGACGGACTTCTCCACAGAACACCGTAATACATCCCACTGCATAGGAAGTATCTTCCCAATTGGCAATCTTCTGCAACGTATTGCCGTCCACCAGTTCAAAATACTCCAGGCGCAAACCGGGAGCCGCTGCAATGGCATCTTCCACAAACCTCTGTGTTTCAGCAACTGTATGCGAGGCTGCAAAGGTACGACTTTCAAATAAAGTCTGCGAGATTTTTAAAGCATTTTTGCGTTCTTCGTCAGACAAGCGGGCGTTACGGCTGCTCAAAGCCAGTCCATCCTCCTCACGCACAATAGGGCAACCCACGATCTCCAATGGATAATTCATCCGGCGCACCATTTCGCGGATAATGGCCAACTGCTGGAAATCCTTCTCGCCGAAATAAGCGCGATCCGGCTTCACCGCATCAAATAGTTTGCTCACAATCTGACACACACCATTAAAGTGCCCCGGCCGGAAAGCCCCCTCCATCACAGTATCCAAAGGAGCGTAGCTGAACCGGCGTGTATCCGGTTCCGGATACATCTCTTCCACCGTAGGGGCAAAAACAAAAGCAGCCCCACACTCTTCCAGCAAACGACAATCAGCCTCCAGCGTACGAGGATATTTGGCCAAATCATTCTGATCATTAAACTGAGTCGGATTCACAAAAACACTTACCACTGCGGCATCATTCTCTGCCACACAACGTTTTACCAATGAAGCATGACCGGCATGCAAGGCTCCCATTGTAGGCACTAAACCCACTTTTTTACTTTGGGCTCTCATAGCCGAAAGTCCGGCCTGCAAGTCCTTGATAGTATGTACTATTTCCATTTTATTGGTTATATAATAACTTAAGTTGTTTGCAAAAACGGTGCAAAATAAGCTATTATTTACCATATAAAGAAGAAATATCGTAAATTAATGCAAAAGTTGTCCCGGCTTCAGAGGTGTATCCGCGCCTATTTTTCATTGATATACAACCGGTTAACAATTCATAAGGAATTATAGGCGAGCCCTGTTTGCGTTATTGCCCGATTTTTTTTATATCTTTGCAGAATAATTGAGAACATTGTTATTATGACAAAGGCGAACAAGGTTTTATTTATAACACAAGAAATTACCCCTTACGTTTCAGAATCCGAGATGTCCCTTGTTGGCAGAAACCTGCCGCAAGCAATCCAAGAAAAAGGCAGAGAAATCAGAACGTTTATGCCCAAGTGGGGGAACATCAATGAGCGCAGAAATCAACTGCACGAAGTGATACGTCTCTCCGGTATGAACCTTATCATCGATGATACCGACCATCCGCTTATCATTAAGGTAGCATCCATACAATCCGCCCGCATGCAGGTTTATTTCATCGACAACGATGATTACTTCCAAAACCGCCTGCAAGTGATTGACGAGAACGGTGTTGAATACGAAGATAATGATGCACGTGCCATTTTCTATGCTCGTGGAGTATTGGAAACAGTAAAGAAATTGCGTTGGTGTCCGGACGTTATCCACTGTCATGGCTGGATGACAGCACTGGCTCCGCTATATATTAAAAAGGCGTATAAAGACGAACCTTCATTCAGAGACGCCAAAGTGGTCTTTTCACTGTATGACAATGACTTCAAACAGCCATTTCATTCCGACTTCACCAGCAAACTCCTGCTGAAAGGCATCAACAAGAAGGATATTGCCGACTTAAAAGAACCGATAGACTATATTACTCTTTGCAAATTGGCAATAGACTACTCTGATGGTATTATCCAGCAAAGCGAACATGTAAATGAGGAGCTCATGGAGTATGCCCGCCAAGCCGGTAAGCCTATCTTAGGCTATCAATCTCCTGAAAACTTCGCAGATGCCTGCAACGACTTCTACGATCAGGTTTGGGGAGCTGAACAAGAATAAGTTGATTTCAAGACGAAGAATTATGAAAGTAAAATATTTAGGAGTATTACTTTTAGCACTCCTGTCTTTGTACGGATGCGACGATAACACCGGGACGTTGGGTATGGATATGCTGCCCGATTCAGACGGAATTTCGGCTAAAACAGAAACATTTGACGTTAGCACAAAATCCATTCTTGCAGATAGTGTTTACTCCAAGACAAGTACAGGATATATCGGTAAGTTCACAGACCCTGATCCCAAAGGATTTGGAAACTACGAAGCCAGCTTCTTAGCCGAATTGAATTGTACGGAGAATTTCACATTCCCTGCCGTATATGAAGAAAGCGCAGACGGAAAGAGCGGCAAAGGAACAATGGTGAAAGACGAAGTGGAGAAAATCCAGTTAGTAGTCTACTATTCCAGCTGGTTCGGAGACTCCTTAAATGCATGCAGAATGAGTGCATACGAATTGAACGACGAATGGCTGAAAGTGCGTAAAGATCCTGATAAATACCGATATACCAATATCGATACAAAGCTATATCACGAATCAAAGGCTTTAGGAAAAAAAGCATATACAGCTTATGATACCTCTGTGCCCGACTCCGTAAGAAAAGCAACCGATTCAAACGGTAACTCAACTTATTACCCCAACATCACTTTCCCATTGGATAAAGAGCTGGGAAATAATATTTTGAAACTGAACCGGCAATATCAAGAAAAGAAGAATGACTTTTTTGACAACTCTGATAAGTTTATCGAAAATGTATTCAAAGGTGTTTACCTGCAAACAGACTACGGTGACGGAACCATTCTCTATGTAGACCGCGTAGACCTGCAAATGCAATTCCGATTCCACTATGTGGACAGTTTAGGAGTTAAGCTGACCAAAAAAGTCACAGACAAAAATGGTGAAGCCGGCACAGACTCCACATACCTTGCTACGGCAGTTGCTTTTGCCTCTACCAAAGAAGTGATTCAAGCCAATAAATTTGAGAACTCAGAAAAGCTGGCAGAGAAAGTAAACAATGACAATGAAAAAGGCTGGAGCTATCTCAAATCACCGGCCGGTATCTTCACAGAAGCAACTCTGCCTTATGATGAAATAGCCAAGAAGTTAGCTAATGATACGTTGAATGCGGTCAAGCTGACTTTTACGAACTACAAGCAGGACAATCAGGAATATAAATTCAGCATGAGTGCGCCACAAACAGTTCTGCTGGTACGCCAAAAAGACATGGAATCTTTCTTTGTCAACAATGAGCTTGCAAACAATGTAACCTCTTTTGTGGCAACCCATAACAGCGTAGAAACCAACCAATACACCTTCAAAAACATAGCCCGCTTGGTTTCCACTTGTATCAATGAGAAAAAGGCTGCCAAACAAAAAGCGAAAGAAGCGGCAGGAGCAGCATGGGACGAAGCAGCATGGGAAGATGAATGGAACGAAGGCGAAGGAAAAAACTGGAACAAAGTAGTGCTGATCCCCGTAGTTGTGACATACGATACAAGCAGTAACAACCCTTCCATGATTGGCATCCAACACGACTTGAAACCGACATATGCCAAGCTAAAAGGCGGTGATCCGGCATTTGGCGGCAGCACTTTGAAGATAGAAGTCACCCATACTTCTTTCAATAAATAGAATCCCTATCAATCAGATACATAAAAGAACTCCCGTTCCAATACTTGGAACGGGAGTTCTTTTATGTATATAGCAGAAGAATGAGCCTATTCAGCCTTTTTCTTCGGTTCTGCTTTCTTGGCAACCGACTTTTTAGCAGCAGTTTTCTTGACAGCAGCCTTTGCGGCAGCTTTAGGAGCTGTTTTGGCAGCAGCCTTTGCTTCCTTCTTCTTCTCTACTGTCTTCTCCTTCTCCAGCTTATGCTGTGTTTTTTCCAACTCTTTGTGTAACTCTTCTATTTCGTCGCCTTGATTTTTGATAGTAGTCAGCAAAGCATTCAGTTCCTCATTATCGATATCTATCGGATAGAGAGAGTCAACACGTTTGATGAAATCGCCCAGAATATTCATGTAATTGGTAAATGCGTCATAAGGAGATTCATAGATGCCGCGATTCAACCCCACACCGCTATTCTTGGTTGTCATAAAACGGAAGTTATTGCTTGCCTGCAAATAGTCCCAGTCTTGCTTGATACGGCGGTCATCGCAGATATGTACACGTTCGGCTACGCTATACAGCTTATTGAAAGCTTCACGTTGCATCACGTTACCCAGCCAGCAACTTGTATCTCTCTCCTCATCCACCCACGACATAGGATATGGAACATCCAACTGCGAAACAGACTTCAACTTAGTGACAATCTCCGTAGGAGTTGAGAAAGTGATACCCTTTTCCTTTGCGCATGCAGGCAACGCTTTCAGGAATTCCAGAATATTGGAAGACAAAGGCTGTGACATACCCAATGAACAAAGTTCCATAAATATGTTGATAACCTGTTCTTCTTGCGGGAATGCATCAATCCAGCTAATGTACTTATCGGCAAACAACGGATATTCACTCCATTCGGAATTAGAGAAACGCAGACTGATGTCATCCGACAACTTGAAATCACGCAACAACAGTTTCAGATTCGGGTTCATATTGCAGTGATAAACATAGTGCGGACTCTTCCAGCCAAGCACATGTTTAGCCCCCTCGGTCAGCATACCCTTGAAGCCCATACTTGCCACTACCGCACCGATCTCGTCATTATAGATCAGACTGGAATTACGGAACACCTTCGGAGCCTTACCGAACATCTGTTTCATCTTGGCACTCTGGCGCATTACTTCTTCCTTAAAGCAATCCTCATTGGCCAAAGAAGAAAGTCCATGAGAGTATGGCTCGGCCAAGAACTCACAGCATCCCGTATCATTGAGCTGGTGCAACAGGTCGATTACGGCAGGCGCATGGATTTCCAACTGCTCCAATGCCACACCGGAAATGGACAAAGCCACCTTGAACGCACCGTCCGAGTTCTTCACCATTTCAATGAGCGTATTCAAGGCGGGAATATACGAGCGTTCAGCAACTTCATTTATACTTGTCTCATTAGCATAATCATCATAGTAATAATGATTTGTACCGATATCAAAGAAACGATAACGTTTCAGATGTATAATTTGATGTATCTCAAAATAAAGACAGATAGTTCTCATTAGTATTTGTTGTTTTATTATTTACCATAGTTTCTTAACACATCCTCGTAAAGAGCACGGATTCTCAAGCCCACCTTTTCCCAGGTAATTCCGTCCACTTCTTTCTTTCCTTCTTCCTGAAGATAATGGAATAAAGACGGATTCATACAGATGGAATAAATGGCATCCGCCATAGCATGAATATCCCAATAATCGGTCTTAATTACCTTATCGAGGATTTCACCACATCCGGACTGCTTGGAAATGATAGAGGGAGTTCCGCACTGCATGGCTTCCAACGGGGCGATACCGAAAGGCTCGGAAACGGAAGGCATAACGAATACATCACTATTCTTATAAACTTCGTACACTTGCTTACCTTTCATAAAGCCGGGAAAATGGAAACGGTCTGCAATGCCACGTTCGGCAGCCATATTAATCATGGCATTCAGCATATCACCCGAACCGGCCATCACAAAGCGGATGTTGCGGGTACGTTGCAACACCAGTGCAGCAGCTTCCACAAAATATTCCGGACCTTTCTGCATAGTGATACGTCCGAGGAAAGTCACGACCTTCTCTTTCGAATGTTCAGGACGCGGAATATCCTGGTATTCTTGCGAAAGCGGGTACACCGCATTATGCATGGCAAATACCTTTCTCGGATCTTGATGATACTCGTTGATAACAGTACGACGGGTAAGTTCCGACACACACATAATGCAGTCGGCATAATCCATTCCGTTTTTTTCCATGGAATAGACCGTGGGGTTAACCTTCCCCCGCGAACGGTCAAAATCTGTTGCATGCACATGGATACAGAGCGGTTTGCCACTCACCATCTTCGCATGTACACCAGCCGGATATGTCAGCCAATCGTGCGCATGAATAATGTCGAATTCCTGTTGACGTGCCACAACTCCGGCTATAATCGAGAAGTTATTGATTTCTTCGTGCAAATTTCCGGGATAACCGCCGGCAAAGTCCATACAGCCAAGATCATTGACGTGCATATAGGAGAAATCCGAGTAAATATGGTCGCGCAAAGCATAATATTGCTCCGGACTCATTGTCGACAAACGAGACTTCAAATAATCGTAATCAACATCACGCCACACGATAGGCACCTGGTTCATACCGATTATATTCAAGAATTTCTCTTCTTCACCTGTAGGCTTAGGCATACAGAAAGTAGTCTCCACATCTCCCTGCTGACTCAAACCCTTCGTGATTCCGTATGATGCAACTGCAAGGCCACCATATATTTTGGGAGGAAATTCCCAACCAAACATTAAAACTTTCATCTTCGTTCCTCCTCCTATAAATTATACTTAGACAACAATTTCAAGATACGCAGAATCTCCGCCACATTCATGGCGAACGATACCGCGCCTCTTCCTTTAAACGGCGGGTTTCCATCGAATAACTCGGGCAGAGAACCTATGCAATGGCTCGTCATCTCATCTTCAAAACCGATCAGATACCGCTCTACAAACGAAATACCACTCATCTTATATATACGCAGGTACGCTTCCATATAAAAGCCCATAAGCCACGGCCAGGCTGTGCCTTGGTGGTATGCGTAATCTCTCTGAATCTGAGGACCGACATAATTTGGATTATATCCCCCACTCTTAGGGCTCAATGTACGCAGACCTTTCGGAGTCAGCAATTCTTTTGTCACAATATCAAGTACTTGCTTCTTCTGTGCCCTATCCAATGGAGAATAGTCAAAAGCAACAGCAAATATCATATTGGGACGAACGCTCCAATCCATCATATAACCGTCTACATAATCAAACAGATAACCGTACTCATTACGAAAAACTTCCACAAACGATTTTCCTGTTATTTCTGCCTGAGCATCCAATTTGTCTGCAAGAATGTCATTTCCACCCTCACGCACAATGTCCGCGACAAAACGCAAAGCATTATACCACAGCGAATTCACCTCAACAATATACCCGGTGCGAGGGATTACAGGATGCCCGTTAACCGTAGAGTTCATCCAGGTAACTGCCTTTTCCTTGCCATTTGCGTAAAGCAAACCGTTTTCATGCAAGAAAAGATTATCATGCTTACGAGCGCAGATATAATTCATAATATCCTCCAATAACCTGCCGTATTTCAAACGGCATTGTTCGCGCGATGTATCCTTGGCATACTGCTGTAAAGCCCATACTGCCCATAAAAGCACGTCAGGATGTTCCATCTCATATATTTTATAACCAACCGGTTTATCCTCAATGAAAGCATAGATAGCCTTTTCCGCCGTTCTCATAACATCCTCGAATTCATCTTGCTCGTCCACGGCCAAAGTTAAGCCCGGTAAAGAGATAAACAAGTCGCGCGCACGGCATTTAAACCAGGGATAGCCTGCAAGTACATAATGTTCTTCTCCTTGTTTATTGTGGAACTGGTGAGCCGAATTTTTCAAACAGTGATAAAAACTGTCACGTGGAGTACGGTCTTCTGCCTCAGCCTCAAAAGTCTGTTTTAGCTTACGCGGTGAAATTTCGGAGATACCCGCAGAGAAAACGATACTTTCACCCTTCTTTATATCTACTTCAAAATAACCGGGTACATACAGGTCTTCATTAAAATCGTAACCGCGTTCCTGTTCTTTCGGGTATTCAATGCCACGATACCAATCCGGCTGATAATGAAATTCGTTCTTTTTGTTCAACTGCATATAAAGTTCCGGATAACCGGGATACATACAGGTTTTAATACCGTTTTCCACCGGTTGGTAATCACGGCTTGCCTGTGCATTTTCGTGCGTGTATTCGCGTACGCTGCGGAATGCCAAAAAGGGACGGAACCGAAGTGTTGTTGCCGAATGGGCATCGACCAAGGTGTAACGAATCAGTATCCGGTTCTCATGATGTACAAAAATTTTCTCTTTGCGGAGAATAACGCCTCCCACACGGTAAGTAGTTGCCGGGATATGCTCGCAATCAAACTCACGGATATACTTATGTCCGTTCGGACTAAAATTATTTCCCTGATACTTGTGCAATCCCAAGTTAAACTCTGCACCGTGCTGAATCACTGTTTCATCCAAAGAAGACAGCAGCACATGGTTTTCATCATCCAGGTTGGGAACGGGAATTACCAACAAGCCGTGATATTTGCGTGTGTTACAATCTACAATCGTTGTACAATGATAGGCTCCTGATTTGTTAGTCCGAAGTATCTCCCTTGGCAAAGATTCTTGCAGATTAACCATCAAGGTCTTGTCAAATCGTAAATAACTCATAGTTGTGCATTATTTAAAGGTTAATTATTTCAGGTATGCGCGCTACACAACTTGTAGCGATGCTCAAAAGTACAAATTTCAGCCTATACGCAAAATAAAAAGTCAGTTTTTTTTCGTTTTTCAAGTAAATAATTCATAGCATTGTACGAAAATCATCAATTCGTGTACAATATATGAAATATGATGCCCGACAAATAGTTCTGACTGCGATTATACCGCTATTTCTAACTATTCATCCCACAATATGAAAGAAAGTCCCAAAAGAGGATAATTGAGGAAGAGGAAAAAACAGTGAAGGGAAAGATGCACACCCCTCCTCCCCGAACAGTAATAAAAAAGACCGTCTTAATTATGAAAACTCTCCAACAGCAATGATATATTTGCCATAAACAAGCGTACGGAAATCGCCAGCAGGATAATGCCGAAGAACTTGCGGATAATATAAATTCCGCCCTTACCGAGAAAACGCTCCACGCGTCCCGTCATGCTGACAACAAAATACACCCATATCATATTCAGCACCAGCGCAATAATGATGTTGACACTGGCATACTCGGCACGCAAAGAGAGCAACGTGGTGAATGCTCCGGCTCCCGCCAATAACGGAAACACCAGCGGCACCAATGTAGCCTCCTTTATAGGCCCCTGATTCTTAAATATCTCAATATCGAGAATCATCTCCAACGACATCAGGAAGATGACAAACGCACCTGCTACGGCAAACGACTCGATGTCTACATGAAACAGTTTCAGCATCATATCACCTGCATAGAAAAAGCCTATCAACAGTGCAAACGATATCAACGTAGCTTTTAATGCATTTACGTCTTTTCCTTTCTCTTTCAGGTTGATGATAATAGGAATAGAGCCTATAATATCTATTACGGCAAACAACACAATAAAAGCGCTGGTCATTTGTTGCCAATTAAATGCTGAAAACATACGTTCCTCCTTTTTCTTTTCTGCAAAGATAATCTATTTTTATACATTCTGCAAAATTTCTTAAAACTGAATGAATAGCACGTTTAAGAAATAATAAAAAAAACAAAAAGAGAGGGTAAGTGTTTACGGCAGAGAGCGATTATACCTACTTTTGTTCTTGAACCATAATACAGAAACTATATGGAAACAATGTTCGATACACTATTACAATTACCCCTTTTTCAAGGACTTGCCCAAGAGGACTTCACCTGTATCTTGGAAAAGGTAAAATTGCATTTCACGAAACATAAACCGGGAGAGCTTCTTTTGCAAAAAGATTCTTCCTGCCACGAACTGGTGTTCATTCTAAAAGGAGAAGTAGCATCTTCCACATTATCCGCTGATGCTTCTTACAGCTTTACGGAATATTTTCCGGCTCCCTACCTGATCGAACCTTATTCCATGTTCGGCATGAACACATCCTATGCTTCTACACACCGCGCCAATACGGAGGTACATACGGTCAGCATCAGCAAAGCGTTCGTGATGAAAGAGCTATTCAGCTATGAGATATTCCGCCTGAACTATATGAACATGGTGAGCAACCGCGCCCAAATGCTGCATAACCGCTTATGGAAGGTGGCAGGCAACGATCTTGAAGCACGTATTTCCCATTTCATCCTCAGCCACGTAGAACGCCCGTCGGGAAAGAAAGTACTGAAAATCAAGATGGAAGATTTAGCCCAAATAGTCAACGAGACTCGCGCAGGGATATCAAAGGCTCTCAACAACATGCAGGACAGAGGATTGATAGAGCTGCACCGCGGAGAAATCGTAATACCCGATGCAGAAAATCTGATACTTGCATGAGAGTGATGCACTGCCTCACGTAAGAAACTAAAAGGGGATGAATTCAAAATGAAATTCATCCCCTTTTCAGGTATTACTTATTCCCACTCAATTGTGGAAGGCGGTTTTGAGGAGATATCGTAAGTTACGCGATTCACCCCTTTCACCTTGTTGATAATATCATTGGAAACCTTGCCCAAGAACTCATAAGGCAGATGCGCCCAGTCGGCAGTCATGGCATCGGTAGAAGTAACAGCACGCAAGGCAACAGCACGTTCATACGTACGTTCATCTCCCATTACACCGACAGACTGCACCGGAAGCAGGATAACTCCCGCCTGCCAAACCTGATGATAAAGCACCGTTTCATTTCCGTCGGCATCCTTCACCTTCCAGTCGCGCAAGCCCTGAATGAAGATGTCGTCCGCATCTTGCAAGATACGCACCTTTTCCGGAGTTATATCACCCAAGATACGCACAGCCAACCCCGGTCCGGGGAAAGGATGGCGGGTAATCAGATGATCCGGCATGCCCAGCTCGCGTCCTACGCGGCGAACTTCGTCCTTAAACAACAGACGCAACGGCTCGCACAGCTTCAAATGCATTTTTTCGGGCAATCCTCCCACATTGTGATGGCTCTTGATAACCGTTCCGGTGATAGAAAGCGACTCAATGCAATCCGGATAGATAGTACCCTGTGCCAGCCACTTTACATCTTTTATCTTATGGGCTTCTTCATCAAACACATCAATAAATCCCTTTCCTATAATCTTGCGTTTTCGTTCCGGCTCGGTCACTCCTGCCAGCTCCGCAAAGAATTTGGCACTTGCGTCCACGCCCACTACGTTCAGTCCCAGACACTCATAATCGTGCAACACATTCTTGAACTCATTCTTACGCAACATGCCATGATCCACGAAGATACAAGTCAGGTTCTTACCGATAGCACGATTCAGCAGTACGGCAGCAACGGAAGAATCCACTCCGCCACTCAGGCCAAGCACCACTTTGTCATCTCCAAGCTGTTCTTTCAGTTGGGCAACGGTAGTTTCAATGAATGATGCAGCGCTCCAATCCTGTTTGCAACCGCACACTTCCACAACAAAGTTTTTCAGCATCTGCGTGCCGTCCTCACTATGGAACACTTCCGGGTGGAACTGAACACCCCACATCTTCTCGCCTTCCACCTGATAAGCGGCAATCTTCACTTTATCTGTCGAAGCTATCGTTTTGAAGTTGTCAGGAATTGCTGTGATGGTGTCACCATGACTCATCCATACTTGTGTGTTCTCCTTCACTCCCTTGAAAAGCACATTGCCTTTATCAAAAGAATTCAGATGTGCACGTCCGTATTCACGACTACCCGCAGGCTCAACCTTTCCACCATTGGTATAAGCGATGAACTGTGCACCGTAGCAAATTCCCAATACAGGATATTTACCGCGAATCTCGTTTAAATCTATTTTAAACGCACTCTCATCATATACGGAAAACGGGCTGCCCGAAAGAATAACTCCCTTTACACTCTCATCTCCCTGGGGAAATTTGTTGTAAGGCACAATTTCGCAATATACATTCAGCTCGCGAACACGACGACCGATAAGCTGCGTGGTCTGTGAACCGAAATCAAGAATAATAATCTTTTCTTGCATAGAAACAGAGGTGTTAATTATTTGGAGCACAAAGATACGAAGAAAAATGAGATTGAGCACAAAAATTAAACGACTTAAATATCGTATCTTTGCAAATAATTAAAAGGCAGATTGTTTTAATAACAAAAAGATAATAAACCTCTCAGGCGCGTTGCTAGACAGACTATAAAAACACCCGCACAGCTTATCCTTCAAAAAACCAAAGGAATTATTGGAATTATAAAGTAAAGAATTTATATTTGCCTTCATTACTAACCCAAACATCTAATATCATGAAAAGAAACATTCTATCAGCGGTCTTTACTCTTTGCTGCCTATTGCCGATAACAGCACAGTCCCTTTCCAAGACAGATTCGCTACAAATTGAAATCGCTCAATTAGAAAATGCACTGGCAAACATACAGACTGATTTGCAAGAAAAGACTTTGCAGTACAATTGGGAAATAACAGAAAAGTACATTGAGTATTGCAAAAAACTCTACAAAATTACAAACTTCAATCAAGAACCCCGGCTGGTACAACTTGCCACTACCATAAAGCCTGAAGAACTGGAACCTCAGAGATTGGCCTATGAAAAGACTAAAAAAGAAGTTGAAACACTACTGAAATCCTACCCGGAGTATATCACCCTCGATTCTTTATACAAAAGAGCCACCAATACGGAACAAAAAAAAGACCGCAAAGTAGCCTTAGACGGTTTCTATCAACGCATATACAATGAGGATAAAGCTTACCGCCCGCTACTCGAAAAAAGACGCAAAACCCTCAAAGAGCATTATATTGCCTGCGCTTCCTACCTACTGAACGAATGTAAAAGAAACGGAGAAATAGTACCGGAAATCTATGATTATAAAACAGCACGAATTCTCAAAGAGGCTAATCCCAAGCTCCGCCAACTATCCATAGAGATCAGCACACTTGAAAGCCTTCAACGGGAAACAATTCGCAAATATCAAAAGCTAAAATACAATTTGGAGGACTAAAAAATAAGACAGAAAATTGACCCTTAGTCAGAAACGCTTTGCTAGGCCTTTTGACAACTGTCTAATGACTTTTGTCCCCCAACCTTGTTCTCTTTGTTTAATTAGAATATCATTGCCTATTTTCCAATATAAAGCGAGCAGTTCCGCATTTACACTAAATATAGCCTTCAGTTTGGAACTTTCTATCAATGAAATAACCTCTTTCCGCCAATTATCATAATTATCGGGAAGTACATTTTGCTTATCAGCCATTTGCGGTACTATTATATTATTATATGTTTTCGGAATGGAATTTTATATGCAAATATACATTTTTCTAATCACCGAAATAATTGATAATAAAAACAGCCGAAACCACTTCAAAAAAGCGATTTCGGCTGCGCCTAAAACAAAGTAACCGCTGTTACCCGTCATTTACCAGTATCACACTGCATCACATAATGTCATACTACACTTGTGAAGCATCTCTCCGCCTACGTACCACCAATGGTGCTCCGAGTTCTTCACGCTCCACTACTTCGAGGAAACCATTTTGTTCCAACTCGAATAAGGCAGGATACACACGCAATTTGTCAGCACCGGAATTTTGAATAATATCATCTACCGAAACAGCACCATAAAAAGAAGCTATATAATCGATAATTTTCTGCGTATCAATAATCTTGTAATTCATATCTTATTTTTTGCTTTTCAACAATGCATACCAAGCATAATGTGCAAAATAATAACAGGTACTAAAAAAACCGATCTTCTCTACATTCCTGTAAATATGCCATTGCCAAGAAATAACAGTCAATTTGTTAGCAGAGACAGATTGCTTTCTCACTCTATATAGTGCATGAACCGTATTTGTATTTTTTGCTATATATCCTTTTCTCAAGATAGACAACCACAATACATAATCTTCATGATGTATATTTTGGCAATATACCTTACCTACTTTCTTCACATCATAGACTCCAGTCAGATTACCTATCACATTCCCTTTTAATAAATCTCTGTAAGAAACCAACAATGGCGCTGTTACGATTCTCTCAGCCCGTACTCCTTCCTCACTTATTTTCTCATAATTAGAATACACGATAGCAATCTTTCCACCCTCAAACATCTTCAACTGTTCTTCCAATTTATTAGGCAGCCACATATCGTCACTGTCTAAAAAAGCAATGTATCGACCTCGTGCATATCTTATACCGATATTGCGGGGCTCGCAAGGAGATCCAGAAGGCTTATCTGTATGAAAAAGATGAACTCTGTCATCCTTTTTTACGTAATTACTAACAAGGGAAACCGATAAATCAGTAGAACAATCATCTACAATCAGTAGTTCCCAATTTGAATAGCTTTGCGCCAAGACAGAATCAATAGCAAATGCTATATATTTTTCTGCATTATAAACAGGCATAATGACAGAAACAGTCTCATTCATAAAAAACTGATTACTTACTGCTAAATAGATAATGCTTTAATTTTCCAAAAGCCTTAATAGAACGTTTTAAGTCCGAAGGATTAGACAAACCTACACGCAGACGATGAAGAATATAGCCAATGCGTAGATAATATCTTTTACGGGCCATATTACAAAAAGTTATCATATCTTCAGCTGTAAGTTCTGGAGTGGAAAGTACCGTATTATGCGTACCATCCGGCAGACAGTATTTTGCATAGTCAGTCTCTATATAATTGTTATCTTTTGCCCATTGATAGGCTTCTGTGCCCGGATAGGGTATTAAGGGAAAAAACTGTGCAGTATCCGTATTCAATCTCAAAGCCAATTGTAAAGTTTCATTCATGGTATCTTTAGTCTCTCCCTCATTACCTACCATATAACAAGCATGAATCAATAAACCTGCCTTCTTGGCATTTGCTACATACTCATAAAACTGTTCTACTTTTGTTCCCTTCTTTATATTATCTAGAATTTGCTGACTTCCACTCTCTATGCCAGGAATAATCAAACGACATCCCGCCTTTTTCATGGTACGCATAGTTTCCAAATCCAAATTTACACGTGCGTTACATAACCATTTTAGCCGCTTGTAAAGTTTCTTTTCTATTAGCAACCGACAAATATCCAATACACGTTTCTTATTAGCCGTAAAAGTGTCGTCTTCTATCACCACCTCTTTCACATCTGGAAAGTTTGCTGCAATATACTCAAACTCAGCAACCACATTCTCTGCAGAGCGAGCACGAAAAGCATGTCCATGCATGGTCTGTGGATAGACACAAAAATTGCAACGAAACGGACACCCACGCCCTGTAAATATCTGGATAGACGGATAAGTTGCCGCTGCAAAAAAATAATCTTTTTCGTCCAAATATTCTTTGATGAATTGTGAAGCGAATGGCAACTCATCCAAATCCTTCATAGGTGGCATTTTTTCGGTACGAATAACCCCTTTTTCAGTACGTATACATAATCCACGAACTGTTTGAAGTTCTGTACCAGCTTGTAATGAATCTGCTAGTTCATTTATGATACAATCATACTCACCAATGGCTATGGCATCCACAGCAAGAGAATAATCTAACGTTTCCTCCGGACAAGCAGAAGGATGCGTACCTACCAAAATGACAAAAGAAGAAGGATATAACTTCTTCAATCTTTCGGCAAAAGCCACGTCACTTTTTATGGAAGGCGTGCTCGTATCAAGTACGAACAATGTTCTTTCATTATTTTCTTTCTGAATAATTTCTAATGACTGCTTTTCATTCAACTGTTTGGCAGGAGCATCCAAAAAATGTACCTTATGTCCATGCTTTTGAGAGTATAATGCAGCATATATCAGCCATAAAGGGTAGTATAAGGCACCGCTTTTCGTAATGGCAGGGCTGCGCGATTCTCTAGAAAATTTACCAAACTCTGCTTTAAAAGGGGGATTAACAAAATAGATGTTCATAATAAATTATTTTGTAAGACTTCTATATAATAAATGATAAGCAAGATAGAAGCGATGGTTTATTTTATACCATAAACTATTAGTACTTTTCGCACCTGCAAAGGAAACTGTATTTTCATGTCTCCTATATAACTGTAAAACTTTTGGATAATATCCGCATTTGAAATGAATCTGACTAAATAGTGCAATCCACAAATCATGTGCTGCCATTCTATAAGGGAAAGGTAATGTAGCAAGCAGCACTTTCCGGTTAAATGCCATGCAACTTCCCAACCACAGATCTTTTACAAAATTTCCCCAAACGGATTTATCTAAAGGAGATTTTAGTATATAATATTCATCTTGGATTATATTCAAATGACTATCAGTTAAAGCACAGTTGCAAGTTACAACATCATATTTACCTTCTATTAAAAAGTCTGTTAACTCTTTTATCTTATTAGGTAACCATACATCATCCTGATCTGCTAAAAAAATCACATCACCTTTAGAATGAAGTAAAGCATTCTCAAAATTATGAGTACACCCTTTTTGTCCTGAATTAAAAAGAAATTTAATTCGACTATCATTATATGAATTTATTATATCAAACGTCCCATCCGTTGAATGGTCATCCGAAATCACCAACTCATCATCCATTGACAATTGATATAATATACTATCAATTTGTTCTTTTATAAATTTACTACCATTATAGGTAGCCATACATACAGATATCATCTTACAATATTAATTTACAAATCAAGGCAGAACGATATTTATTATATAGCGTTTAAGAGAATTTTTATTACCAAATAAATATTCTGAGGTAAGGATTTTATGCACACTCCTTTACAGCCAAATAAAAATTCAATCTTTTGAATAATACTTGTTGATAGTTACACTAAATAGAAGATAAATAGGAATCGCCATCAGATATAATCAATTCGTCATTTTCACTTAATTGCAACAACATATTATCAATTTGTTCACGTAAAAAGACTTCACCATTAACAGGTAACCATACACACAAATATTTGCTCCGTTATCATCTTTAAATTACAAACTATTTATTATCAAGTTACCATCTTCCCATACTCTGATACCATGCTTCTCTCTGCAAAGCAGAGGGAGAAGCAAATAAAATATTTTCATATTTGCTTATAAATCCTTGATAAGTTAAAGTGACTTTGAAAAAACAAAAGCAAAGTATACCCAAGTAGAAAATTCTACAGCAAAAGCTTTTTTTATAGCACAGGCTATTAACTAAATAAGGATATAATATCCAATATGAAAAAACGACTAAAGAAGGGAGTCTATCTACAATAACAGATATTTCTGTAAAATAAAAGAAGAATATAAAATATAAAATGTAAGCATTGATGTAAACAATATTCTTTTCTGATTTTAAGAGTAATTCTGCATTTTTATATATTAGTAAATAGGTAGTTATACGTTCAACGTACCCTATAGAAAAGTTATAAGATTTTGCATCCGTAAAGTAAAGGAAGTAACGCTGTATCCCTTGCATCCAGTCTCCTCTAACCGATAAAAGTACATCTAGATATCGGATTTGAAACAAAAATAGGATATTGCCAATAACAAAAATAGGAATCATCCACTTTATAAGGAACCGACTATTCCATAACGGATACAACATTATATATATAATGGAAGAAGTATGAAAAGACATGCCTATGAGATTCAGTAATAAATAGGGGAAAAAGCGATGTTCATGTACATATTTTAATGACAATAAAAACAAGACAAAAGCTTTCATATTTCTATAAGTATTTAATTCCATTACAACTCCACCTATTGATAAGAAAAGAATAAATGAAAGCGTATAATATCGAGAGTTTTCCGCAAAAAATCTATCTAAGATTAACAAATCTATCATAGTAGAGATAACTACCCAGACATAATAATTAGGTACAATAGTCTTTATGATAGAAGAATATAATGAAAAACCATTCTCAAACATCAAATTCTCAGAATAGCTTCTTATAGCAGACAAACCATCACTCAGTATTGGAAGTTCCTCAAAAAAATGATAATAACTAACCCAATCACTTGAAACATTTCCACGAAAAGCTAAGAAAAATGTAAATCCTAGTAACACAAGAAAACGGATCGGATACAATGCTTGGCCGTTTTTTCGTAGTTTCAGCTCATACCCAAACGCTATTGACAGATAAAAATAAAAGCAAATATAAGGGATAGAATAAGTAAAACTATTCTCAGGCATATGACTGTAAAAGTTCTATTATTTTTCTCACTTGCAAATGTGTACTATACTTATATCTGAAATGAGACGAAATTTTAAATAAATCCTCTTGTTGAATAGGTTTTAATAATATTTGTTTAATTAATTGTCCTAACATCTCAACATTGGTGGGTGGATAATAATAATTCAACAAACCATCAGTAACTTCTCCCAATGATTCTGAAAGTGTAGATATCACAGGGCAACCACAAACCGCTGCTTCAATAGGGGTATACCCGAACCCTTCTCGGGTTGAAGTTGTTACAAAAAGTGCTGCATGTTCATATAACCATCTTAGCTCTTCATCGGAACAATATCGTATATGTATAATACGTTTACTCAAATCACTAGAAACAATCTGCACTTTACATTCCTCCCAATAAGCCGTTTCTTTTCCTACAATAACAAGGTTATGGGGTATTTCATCAAAAATATTTTTATAAGCTCTCATCAGTGTACCCACATTTTTATATGAATTGAGTGTATTGGAAATAAATCCAATCTCTCAAAAATAGTATATATAATGATTTGAAATTCAGTGTGTTGAAAATTTTATAGTTTTAATTGAGGAACAAATAAGAAACAAAATTGCTAATTAAAGGCATTTCCCGATTTTTTGTTTTCACTCTGTTTCTTTCCTTGCACTTACTTATAATCGGGACTTCTTGAACCAGCTTCCTACCAGAATTTTTTTCCTCGTCCGACGGTTGTATTTGAACTTCCAAGAACCATTGCAGCCAAAAGAAAAGCAAGCCTTCTTTAATTCATACAAAGATAAGGAAAAACTTATAGGCAGGCAAATTTGTCTGCCTAAATATAGTTTACTTTGATTTAGCATATATATAGGCTAATGGACTAAACTAAACCTTTTCCCGAACTTCGTAAAACACTCTGGTCCCATTGTGCAGCCAAAAGAAAAAAAGATTCCACGGCATATTTTTCTTTTCGCTGCAACTCCCTTTTTATAAACCATCAACCTTTTACACGAGATCTTCTCTTCCCTGTATTCGCACATCCGCTTTCGGGCTGTCTGATATGAATTGTGTCGCAAAGGTACTTGACATGTCTTTCTTGTATGCAAGGTCACAGCCTGACGGTTCACGACAAAATCTCCACGCTCCGCTTTGCGGAGGTAGTATTTGGTTGTGAAACCCTGCATAAAGAGCCATGTCACCTTTTGAAGCGACATAATTAAATCAAGCCCGAAAGTAGCTGATGCTACAAGAGGGAAAAAAGAAAACTCAAAATTTAAGATTATGGCGAACTATGCAACAAACATTTTTCACGCAAGTACGGAAAACAAGCAAGACCTCGATAAAATAGAGGCATTTCTGGACGATAATTTCAACGGTTTTGTCAATCGGTATGGCGACACTGTAGATGCAGAATTTTCTTCCCGTTGGGAATACCCAGAAAAAGAAATCGACGAACTGGTAGCTTCTTTGGAAGCCAAAGATAAAATCTATATCCGCATACTGACATACGAGTTAGAGGACGAATACGTGAGCTTTCGGATATTCTCGCAAGGCAAGTGGGACATTAAGCTGTAACCTAAAAACGCATTCACTATGTACGAATACGAAGAAGACAGCGATATTATCGGTTTGTCTTGCACACTGCTCAATCCATACAAAGGTTACACGGAAGGTACAATCGTGGGCAACTATGGTAACACCATAGTTGTCCGCCTTGAAAGCGGCAAGGAAATTTCAGAATACCGTGATGAAGTGATTATCCATGATTAAACGATAGCAAACGTATGACACAGATAGCAACAAAATTCGTCAAATGGGATATTCCCGAACTGGCGACATTACAGGACAGCAAGGTTTACAAATTGCGGGTACACCTGAACAACGGAGGCAAGTTAAACCGGGAAGAAAAGAACTGGATTACCCGTAACGTGTGGGAAAGCATCTATTTCAAACGTGGAATTGCCTTGAGCGGTTATCATTTTGATTTTTCCGACGTTCTCAAACGGTATTTCGTCAAACAGCACGGAAGCATTCACGAGTATTATGCGATTGACAAAACAGCGTTACGCTCGATACTGTACGGCAGAATCGAGGATATTGTAGAAGTAAACAGTTAAACAACAAGGATATGGGAGAATACAAATTTTATCAAGACCGTAAGGTTACAAGTTGGGAACGGGATTATTTCAGTGTAAAAGCAAATAGTTACGAAGAAGCCGAGGCAATCGTCCGCTCATGGAACTGTGAGGACGTGTCGAACATCATTGACAACCGTCTTTGCTATGAAGAGTGGCAAGCATTGACCGATACATCGGAATCTATGCTCCCCGAAGAAAACGACGGCAACCCGACAATAGAGATTTTCAACGAAGACGGAGAATCAATAATGACCAATGTACCTAAAACACCTCAATCAAACCAATAGAACCATGAACGTAACAATCGAACACGTCTTTTGCCGCTATAGCGATGAAGCGGAAGAAATCTATTTCCGAATCATGAACACGATTCTTTTTGCAACTGACGAAACCGAACTTCGTGCAAGTATGGAACGTTTGAAGAACGAGACCTCACTCGATGAGTATTTTATATTCGGATACGGAGCACACCATATCTGGATAAACCAACGGCGACCGAGTGATAAAAACAGAATTTTCAAAAATCGGATTATGGTAGCCCATTTCTGACGGGAACGGGCAAGAGACCTCCGATGTACTTTTGCGGGCTAAACCGGAACTGCCAGTTTCAGCCCGTTTCTTTTTCTCTCGGCAGACATGCCGGCGCAATACCTTTTTTATCCTCATAATTAAAATTCTTATACAACCCGGAGGCCCATTTATATTTTCTTTTCGCTGCAACCCTTTTATATAAGCTATCGAACCTTTTGCAAGAGACCTTCTTTTCCCTGTGTTCGCACGTCGCTTTCGGGCTGCCTGATATGAATTGTGTCGCAAAGGTACTTGTCATGTCATTCTTGTATGCAAGGTCAAAGACTGACGGTTCACGACAAAATCTCCACCCTTCGCTCCGCACGGGTAGTATTTAATCGTGAAACCTTGCATAAAGAGCCATGACACCTTTCGAGGCGACATAATTAAATCAGGCCCGAAAGTAGCTGGTGCTACAAGAGGGAAAAAAGAAAACTCAAAATTTTATAGATTATGGCAAACGATGTAACAAATTCAAATGGACGAGTAACGGCAGACGAAGTAATACACAAGGATTCGGTTTTCAGATACCAACTGTTAGACCGCTTACGGTCAGATTGCGAGTATTACCTTAATTACGGTAACAGACACCCGAAATCCTTATGGGCTGGCGACGAAAAATTGCAAATTGAATTTATGATAAAACTGCATGAGAGTTTCAAAGAGGACGAAAAACCAGAATGGCTTACGATGGATGAGATTTTAGAATACAGCAAGAAAATGATAGCTCAAGAAGAATAAAATTACAACTAAGGAACAGACTAAAAATGTGATTTTATGGCATGGTTAGCAGTAAATAAAGACGGAACAGAATGGATAATGCCCGGAAAGCCCGTTCGAGGCTGGTGCGGGCATTGGGAGTACTCGGAAAAAGTGTACGTCGAGAGCGAGCAAGGGTACGTATCAATCGAGATAGAACTCCCCAAGGGGTCTGTTTACAAACTACTCGGTAAGGAGCTGACATGGGATGATGAACCGGTGGAATTGCAGACCGAAACAGAAAAGAGGTAAAAGCAAGCGGGCTGAACGTAGCATCGGTTTCAGCCCGCTTATACCGGCTAAACAGGTACACACCGGCGGGAATCCCTTTTTTATCTCCGTAACAGACATCCATACCGTTTCCTTCGGAAATAACCTTTTATACCTTTTGGCAGGCTATATCCTTTTGTAGAAAACGTCCGTTCGTGCGAAGGCGGTTCCTCCGCTTTGTTTCAAGACAGACTTCAGCCCTTTTTCCTTTTCCTCTTCTTTCCCTCATTTCTCTTGCCGGATAGAGACAGCGACATCAATACGCTGCATACATCTTTTGTCGGCTCTTCGTTTGGGCCCCCTTTCCACTATGCAGCGTACATGGTTGTATAAACGGTATATCGTTCTTGCCGCTTCAACCCCAAACAACCGATACGCTTTCTTGCCAGATGTTCTTCCCGCCCACCTGCCGGAACGGGAGCGGTCTTGTGTCAGTGGACGGACAGGTCTTTCATGTCTCCGAATCCGCTGCGGATTGTTTCGCCTCGACTTTTTCGCGACCGCTTTCTATTTGAAGTCGCCATATCGTTTTTCGTTGCAAAGTTAGTATGCAGACGGGCGCGACCTGGTGGTCTTGACCAATGGCGTATCGCACAAATCTTCCTTTATCGGGCCTGCGGTTTGGGGCTTCGCCTCCAAAATAAAGAGTATTTATGCGCTATCCTTGGTGCAGCCCTTTACTGCACCTACTTTTTATGCACCGTAAAACTGATTTATTAACTTCAAAAAGCAATCGCAATGAAAAAGATCGAGAACAATTTCGCAGTAACCGGATTCGTGGCAAAAGATGCCGAAGTCCGTCAGTTCACCACCACAAGTGTCGCACGTTTCCCGCTGGCAGTAGCCCGTCAGGAGAAGAACGGCGAAGAAACCAAGCGCATATCCGCTTTCATGAACATTGAAGCGTGGCGCAAGAACGAGAATACCGGGTCGTTCGACCAGCTCACCAAGGGCACGCTGCTTACCGTGGAGGGCTACTTCAAGCCCGAAGAGTGGACCGACAAAGACGGCGTGCTGCACAACCGCATCGTAACGGTCGCCGTCAAGTTCTATCCCGCTGTCGAGAAAGAGGAGGAAGCTCCTGCGGAACCGGTAAAGAAGCAGGAAAAAGGCAAGAAGTAATTCCTGCCTTATCCGGACAAAGCGGCTTGAAAGCCGCTTTTGTTTTACTCGTTACCGTTCC
>OAWY01000605.1_pt1 | contig 22751 bp, 17 predicted proteins | sample 1495591 | NCBI WGS metagenome assembly OAWY01 (sample SAMEA2580283, study PRJEB22360) | human gut metagenome | biome: human gut; feature: human-associated habitat; material: faeces | place: Denmark | collected 2008/2010
CGATCCACCTTCCGGCGAGCCTGCGGCTCCTGCCCAGACCGCCACGAACGTGACCGTTCAAGCGAACGGCGTCTCACCGTTGTTCGCTTCCGGAACGCAGCGCCCGGCAACTGACGAACGTTTTGCTCCGGCTGCCGTTGCTCATGACGAATCATTCGATGCCCTGCATCAGGCCGAGCAGAGCTTGTTCACTGCTCCGGCTCCGGTTGCTCCCGCAGCGCCGGCCGCGGCGGCACCGATCGCCTATGCGTCGGCTCCTGCATCGTTCGATGCTTCCACAAGCACCAATAGCACCAATGCGGAACAGCCGGTTTCCTTTGCTCCCGCAGCATACCCGGTGCATGCGTCCAACGAGTCTGCGGCGAAGCCCGTCTCCGAGACGCCTTCCGTGGCTCCTACCGCAGTTGCTGCGGCTGAGCCTCCCGTCAGTGCCCCGTCCGCGCCGGTTTCCGGTGTGACCGCTGGCAGCGTCCCCTCGTTTGCTCCGGCACAGGCAGCTCACGAACCCGCAGCTCCGTCATCGACCCCGTCGGTGTTCGCGGAACAGCCCGTGGATATGGTGCAGAACGATTCCTCTTTGGCCGCTCTCGCCCACATGGCTGCGGTTTCTCAGGAACTTCCGGCAGTGGATGCACCGTCCTTCGCTCCTAAGATGCCCAGCCTTGATGCACCGAATGCGCTGAAATTGAATGAGGTACCGGGTTCGGTTTCATCCCCGGCACCCTCCGCCCCGGCAGTACAGCCTGTGAATAGCACTGCTGACGAGGCTGCGTCCGCTGCTATGCCGGTCTCCTTTGCTCCCACCAGCAAGCCGGATCGTAACACGAACTCCATTCCGGTTCGCGTATCCGATAGTCAGCCTGCAGACAGCACGATCTCCCGTCCGGCTGCGGAATCATCTGAATACGTTGCCGCCTCCCATGACACGGAAGCAGCTCAGCCGTCACAGGATAAGCACGATTCCAGCGATTCGTTCCCGCTGCTGTTCCCGCTTGGCGGTAACTTCGATTCGGATATCCCCGACCTGTCGTTCCCCACACTGAACAATGACGATACGAAGAAGGAACAGTGAGCATAGCCTCCAACTCCACTGTCATCATTCTCGGATCCACCGGATCCATCGGCACCCAAGGACTTGACGTCATCTCGCGTCATCCTGAACGATTTACCGTCACCGGTCTGGCGGCGGGCGGAGCACATATCGAGCTGCTGGCGCAACAGGCCGCACAGTTCCATGTGTCCGAAGCCGCGGTGTTTGATGAGACCAAGGTTCCAGCGCTGCAAGCAGCTCTCGCACAGGCCGGCGCACAAGGTGTCCGCGTGACCGGCGGTCCGGATTCGGTCATCGCCATGGCCGGCTCCGGTGCGAATGTCGTATTGAACGGCATCACCGGCTCCATCGGCCTCGAACCGTCGATCGCGGCGCTCAAGGCCGGTTCCCAGCTGGCATTGGCCAACAAGGAGTCCGTAGTCGCGGGCGGGCATCTGCTGTTCAGCGCGCAAGTGCGCGAGAACCAAATCAACCCGGTCGATTCCGAGCATTCCGCCATCTGGCAATCCCTGCGCTCCGGAACCCACGCCGAAGTCGCCAAGCTTGTGGTCACCGCCTCCGGCGGACCGTTCCGCGGCTGGAAACGTGCCGACATGGAGAACATCACTCCCGAGCAGGCGCTGCATCATCCGACGTGGAACATGGGGCCGGTTGTCACCATCAACTCCTCCACACTGATGAACAAGGGCCTCGAAGTCATCGAGGCGTCCCGCTTGTTCAACGTGCCGCCTGAACGCATCGACGTGACCGTGCACCCGCAGTCCATCGTCCATTCCATGGTTGAATTTGTGGACGGCGCCACGATTTGCCAAGCTTCGCCGCCAGACATGCGTCTGCCCATCGCGCTGGGTCTGTCCGCGCCGGACCGCATGACCAATGTGGCCGCCGCGTGCGACTGGACGCAAGCCGCAACTTGGACCTTTGAACCGTTGGACGATGAGGCGTTCCCTGCCGTGCAACTGGCCCGCCACTGCCTGGCCGCCTCCGAGAAGCATACGGCGGTGCTCAATGCTGCCAATGAACAGGCCGTGCATGCCTTCCTCGAGCATCGTCTGCCATACCTCGGCATCGTGGACACGGTCAAAGCCGTGCTGGACCAGATGGACGCCGAGCTTCGTGGTAACCCGCTGTTCACGGACGTGGAGGAAATGAACCAGCTTGAGCTTGAAGCCCGCCGACGCGCCGACGACCTGATAAACAAGCAATGATGAATACCTTGAATACGGAAAATCCCATCGAAAAGCCGTTCCGCAAAACCGGTGATCCGGTCGACCTGACCAGCGAATCGCCCTTGCACCCGCGCCGCAAGTCCCGCCGCATCATGGTGGGCCCGGTGCCGGTGGGCGGGGGCGCGCCCATCTCCGTGCAGTCGATGACCAACACGCTCACGGCCAACGTACCTGCCACGTTGCAGCAGATCGCCGAACTGACCGCCGCCGGCTGCGACATCGTGCGCGTGGCCGTGCCGAGTCAGGACGATGCCGACGCACTGCCGGAAATCTGCCGCAAATCGCCGATTCCGGTCATCGCCGATATCCACTTCCAGTCCAAATACGTGTTCCAGGCCATCGACGCCGGCTGCGCGGCCGTGCGCGTGAACCCCGGCAACATCCGTAAGTTCGACGAAGTCGGCCCGGACATCTGCAAGGCCGCCACCGACGCGGGCATCTCGCTGCGTATCGGTGTGAACGCCGGCTCGCTGGACAAGGAACTCTACGCCAAATACGGTGGCCCGACTCCGGAAGCATTGGTGGCCTCTGCCTTGAAGGAAGCGCACATGTTCGAGGACGTCGGCTTCCACGATTTCAAGATCTCCGTCAAACACCATGACGTCATCACCATGGTCGAAACGTACCGACTGCTCGCTTCCAAGGGCGATTGGCCGCTGCACCTCGGCGTCACCGAGGCCGGCCCCGCTTGGCAAGGCACCATCAAATCCTGCCTGGCGTTCGGTGCGCTCTTGGCCGAGGGCATTGGCGACACGATTCGCGTGTCTCTCTCCGCGCCGCCGGCCGAAGAGGTCAAGGTGGGTTGCAAACTCTTGGAATACATGGGATTGCGCCCCCGCAAGTTCGACATCATCTCCTGCCCGAGCTGCGGCCGCGCCCAAGTGGATGTGATCCAGCTCGCCTCCGCCGTCACCGAAGGCCTGAAGGACGTGACCGCGCCGATCCGAGTGGCCGTCATGGGCTGCATCGTCAACGGTCCGGGCGAGGCACGCGAAGCCGACCTCGGCGTGGCCTCCGGCAATGGCAAGGGCCAGATCTTCATCAAGGGCAAGGTCATCAAGACCGTGCCCGAAGACCAGATCGTCGACACGCTGCTCACCATAGCGAACGATATCGCCGCCCAAATGGAGGCCGACGGTCAAGTCCCCGTCAATTCCACCGGCCCGGTCGTGGTCCCAATCCAGCACCCCGGTCACTGATTCGGCCGAATAGGCCCTCGGCATAAATATCGCGGTCAGATTACAATAGCGCACGTGCCGCAAGAAGAAGAGCATCGCCTGACTGTTCGATCCAAGCCGTGGACCAGCACCCACCGGCTGATGGTCAGCCTGCCCATCTTCATTATCCTGATTGGCGTGCTGGTCTCCATTTCCAATCTGACCACGGTGCCTTGGAACATCGAACCCACCGGCCAGTCGATGGCCACGCTCACCGACGATACCGAAGTCACCTTCGATAACCCGTCCGGAGAAACGCTGCCGGCAAAAGGCACGTATGAGGTCACCGAGCGATACATCACGCTGAACATGACCGGCGACGGCAATCTGACCAAGGAGTCCGGTGCTCGGGGCAAGGCCAATGCGGACGGCGTCCAAGCCATCAAGGTATTGATTCGGGAACCTCAGAACGCATCAGGCAAGCGCCCCGGCGTGGTGTTCATGCACGGTGCCGGATACGGCACCTGTGACAACTCCTTTGGCGACGTGGCCTCCGGTATGGCTTCGGCCGGCTTTGTGACCGCAGTGCTCGACAAACCCGTCTGGAACACCACCGACATCAACCGCGATTATCCGGCCTCAGCCAAGGCTTATGATCAGGTCATCGAATACCTGCGAGACCAAAGCGATGTAGACGAGGCCAAGGTCGGCATCTATGCCACCTCCGAATCGACATGGATCTCCTCGTATCTGCTCGAGGACGATCCGGACATCGCCTTCCAGATTCTCCTGAGCCCGATGGTGTTCAGCCCACGCCAATCGCTGGGATTTTTCGTCACCCAAGACTTCACCCTTGTTGGCGCGAACGAAGGCTATCAATCCATCGTCCAACGTGTGTTCAGCGCGGACACCGGCCTGTTCGGACTGAACAATTTCGACCTCGCCACACTCAAACCCGCCGCCTACGCCGTACCCACCTATGTGGCTTACGGTTCGAAAGACGTGATGACGGCGCAGGTCGACGGTGTGCGTGCGATTCTCTACAACGCCCACAAAGCCGATAACTGGAATGTGACCGTGCGCAGCTACCCGGTCGCCAACCATGTGCTGCGTTTGGGAGATGAGTCCGAAGCGGGCACCCCGTTTGCGGACGCCTATGTGGACGATCTCATCGACTGGGCCGTCGGCACTTCCGCCGGACTCACGCAGACCAGTGAAAAGGTGGCCGGCACCAATCTGTACCAATCAATCGGTCTGCCGGGCGCTTTGAAGGCAAGACGCGTCGGCACCATATATGGTGTGATTCTGCACGTCACGGTGGTACTGCTGCTGCTCGCATCCATCGTGCTGGCACTGGTGGCGCTGGGTCGCAAAATCGCGGCGGATGCCCGATGGCGGCGAGAGAAGCGCGAGGCCAAACATGCGGGCATGCTGATACCGGGACGGCCTGTGGTACTCGGTTTCGCACATGGTTTCGGCAATGCGCTGCTGACTTTGACCCTCACCACTCTTGCCACATTGCTCATCTTCTTCGCCGGACTCGGGCAGGTGATCATGGGCGTGGTCAAACTTGCATGGGGTAGCGCACCTACCGAGACGCCGGGTGTCATGTATTGGAGCTGGCCGGTCATCCAAGTGGTGTCCGTGCTGGTGCTATGGGCTTGGTCCCGCGTCTTTATGCATCTGATAGAAGTCGCTTCCGTCCGCGGCCTGATTCAGATACCCCCTCGTCGCGAATCCGTTCGAGACATCGTCACCGGTGCTGACCCGGTACTGGCCTCCACCCGTCTGGGCCGAATCCTGTTCTGGCTGGTGGCCTTCACCATGCTGTACATACTGTTGGTGTTCGCCTTCTGGGGTCTGTTTATTTACTGACTACTTCATTGAGTGGAGTCTGCCGGGCGTCGCGGGGAAAGGAGATGAGATGTCGCTGTACCGAGACGAAGGTGTGGTGTTGCGCACCTCCAAACTGGGCGAGGCTGATCGTATCATCACCATCCTGACGCGTGGGCATGGCAAGATTCGGGCGGTCGCCAAAGGCGTACGTCGCACCAAATCACGCTTTGGTGCCAGGCTCGAGCCGTTCATGCGAGTCGATGTGCTTATCGCTGAAGGCCGCTCGCTTGACGTGGTCTCCCAAGCTGAAGCGGTCGCCGCTTATGGTGCTCCGATCGCGGCGGATTATGCGGCGTATGAGGCCGCCAACGTCATCGTTGAGACTATCGATAAAATCGCCAGCACCGAACATGAGCAGCTGCCGAACCAATATCGGCTGCGCAGCCGCGCGGCGGACACGAATCAGCTGCTCATCGGCGCGTTGAACGCGCTCGCCAAACAATCCCACGCCCCGCAAGCCATAGGCGACTCCTATGTGATGCGCGCCTTGGCCTTGGCCGGTTGGACGCCACGATTGGGCACTTGCGTGGTATGCGGCAAGGCGGAGCCGGCGTACCTGTCCATCGCGTCCGGCGGTGTGATGTGCGAAGCCGACCACACTACCGATGCGCGCCGTATCGCACCGTTCGTGTTAAACCAGTTCGATGCACTGATTCGTGGCGATTGGTCGGTGCTTGATGCCGCGCCTGTGGAGCGGGTTGTGCAGGAGTTGGTTGAAGATTGGGGGGAGTATTACCTCGAACGCCCGATTCGTTCGCTGCGCTTGATAGATTCATGAGTATGGCTTTTGAGAACGTTGATTACACGTCGTTGGACATTCCCGCAGCTCCGTTCAGCGACCCCGCTCGTATTCCCGACTTCCCCAAGAACAAGGTACCCCGCCATATCGGTGTGATTATGGACGGTAATGGTCGTTGGGCCAAGCAGCGCGGCATGGTCCGCACCAATGGCCATCAGGCCGCCGAACCGGTGGTGTTCGACACTATCGCCGGTGCCATCGAAGCCGGTGTACGGTATTTGAGCCTGTACACGTTCTCCACTGAAAACTGGAAGCGCTCGCCACAGGAAGTGCGCTTCCTCATGGGTTTCTCGCGTGAAATCATCCACCGTCGTGTGGAACAGATGGACGAGTGGGGTGTGCGCGTGCGCTGGTCCGGCCGTCGCCCCAAGCTGTGGAAGTCGGTGATCGACGAGCTTGAAGCCGCCGAGGAGCGCACCAAGAACAACAAGGTCATCGATGTGGTGTTCTGCATCAACTATGGTGGCCGTGCTGAAATCGCCGACGCCTGCGCCGCCATCGCTCGCGAAGTGCGCGATGGCAAGATTTCCGGCGACCGTGTGACTGAGAAGATGATTGCCGACCATCTGTACAATCCGGACATTCCCGATTGCGACTTGGTGATCCGTACTTCCGGCGAACAGCGCACCTCCAACTTCCTGCCGTGGGAGGCCGCCTACGCCGAGCTCGACTTCGTGCCCGAACTCTTCCCGGACTGCGGCCGTGACGTGCTATGGCGCTCCATCGACCATTACATCCACCGCGATCGCCGATTTGGCGGCGTGAAATAAAGAACAGTCCAGTGGACTGTTCGTTCACGCCGCCTGGCCGAGGCCGATAGGACATGACCAGGTAATGATGAGTCCGGCGAAGCCGGTCCTTGATTGCTGGGGGTGTGAAATAGTCCTTGTTAGGCCCCCTCTGACGGGCTGAGCCGTAAAGCAAACGCCCGGTGGGCTGTTTGTAGGCGAAGGCGAGACGAGAGTCAAGCCAGAAGAATGCGAGCGGCAGCTTGTCCGTAATTGCGGTCGAGCTGCCCGTGTAGCGGACTGAGGGGAGTTACCGGCACACCTCAGCCATCCTCTCTACAAACTCATCCAAAAAACGTTCCGAATCCACACCAAGTGCCACATGCACATGCGGCATGGAATGATTCACCAGCCCAACCGGGTCTCCGGTGGTCCGGCCTCGTACTCCATTGAAATCACCGGTATTGGTCTCCGCGCGCAACGCAAGATCAAAACAATCGACCAGTGAAGAATCAAGTGCAACCGCCGCCGCCAACGGATCATGCAACGGCATGCCGCCAGAGAACAGTGCGGGGTCGGCTTCCAAATTTGCCTTGATGGAAAAGTCCGCGAGATCAGCCAAGAACCGCCCGCGCTTGGTCCCCGTCGCACGCCACCGGTCGGCCGCCGATTGCGGTAGCAAACACTGGTGAGTCACATCAAGTCCCACCATTGTGATGTCTGCGCCGGAATGAAATACACGATTCGCGGCCTCAGGGTCTTGGATGATATTCGTCTCAGCTACCGCATCCCAACAATTACCGGGTTGGGTAAGCGTACCGCCCATCATCACCAGCCTGAGTTTCGATGCAATATCCGGTGCTCGAGTAATAGCCGCATCCACATCCGTCAACGGCCCGGTAGCCAGCACGGTAACGTCTCGGCCAAACTCGCGAACCTGCTCAATCAGATACTCAATCCCATCCGCAGCATCAACGGAGCACCTCCTTTTGCCCCCGCTGGCGAGAGCTGTCGGCATAGCCGACTGGGGATGGTCCACCGACTGAGAGCGGTTCACACGAGAACAAGCACCCAACGCCGGATGAGCATGAACATCCCCCGCCAAATACCCGCCAACAGAAACAACCTCATCGGGCACATCCACAGACATATCATCACCAGGCACACAAGCTCCATCAGCCAGAGCCCCGGACCCTGCCAGCCGAGTATTCCCCAGTCCATCATCCCCGTGGAACTGGGCACACCCTGCATCAGGAATAAACGCATCAGCCCAAGAAGGATGCTCAGACCCTAAAAACACTGGAATATCCGCCCGACCAAACAAATCAAGCACCGCGCAAGTATTGGCATAAGCCGTGTTCGCATCCACATTGCCATAACTGGCAATCACGCCACCCAACTCGCACTCATCCGTCGACCCCAACAAATACGCCAACGCCAACGCATCATCAACACCCGTATCTATGCTGGCAATAATGCGGTCAGGACATTGGACCATAGAATCGTCTCCTTGTTAGCGTAATCCGCTATGAATAACCTTATCGGCCGATACGCAAAAATGCGTCCTTTCCTCATGGGAAGGACGCATTTTTGCGTAGATTCAAACTCGGAATATCGGAAATTACTTGCCGATGAATTCGTCGGTGGCAAGGTCCTTGGCCTGCGGGGCCTCATGAATTATCTTGTCATGACTGTCGGTGTATGCGTCTTCTTCAGCCAGGAAGTCGAAGTATTCCTGAGCGCCCTTGAAGTCGTTGGTGCCGAGCACGAAAGAGCCGTCCTTGATCTTGGCCGGATCGCCCCAGTACTGGCCGTCGACGATAACCTGCATGCTCTTCTTGACGAATTCGGGCTTGAGGTTGGCGTCAGGGGCTTCGTCCACGAGAATCTGCGCGGCGTCATCCGGGTTGGCGTACGCGTACTCGTAACCCTTTTGAGTGGCCTGAGTGAACTTCTTGACCAGGTCGGGATTGTTCTTGATGGTCTTGTCATTGGTGATGATGCCGATGGTGTCGGCGTTGCCGGGCACGCCATAGTCAGGCTCGGTGAAGCAGTTGAGCTTCGGGCCGTACATGTCGGCTTGCACGCCTTCCCACGTGGCGTAGAAGCCGCCGAAATCGGCCTTGCCGGATTCCATGGTCTGGAAGGTGGAGGTGCCGACGGTCACCTTGTCGAATTCGCCCTTGCCGCCATCGGTTTGGATCATGCGGCGCACCACGGCATCGGACTCGTTGGAGCCGAAGGTGGCGAAGGTCTTGCCATCCAAATCCTTAGGGGACTTGATGGCGGTGTTGGACGCCAGTGCGCACCAAATGGCGCTCGGCTTCTGCTGCACCTGCAGCACCTGCTTGATGTGAGCGCCCTTCAGCGTGTAGACGCCCACGTTGGTCAGGTTGGACAGGGCGAAGTCGGCCACACCGTTGTTCACGGCCTGTTCGGCACCGGCCTGGGCCACGGCCACGATATCCACGTCAAGGCCGGTGTCCTTGAAGTAGCCCTTGTTCTTGGCCACGTACACGCCGATGTGGTTGGTATCGGGTGCCCAGGAAAGCATGAAAGTGACCTTCTTGAGGTCGGAGGTGTTGGAGTTGGAGGAGTCGGCGGTGTTGGTCTGGCCACATGCGGCGAAACCGAAAGTCATGGCAAGGGCGCCCACGAGGGCAGCGGCCTTGGATACAAGGCTTTTCTTCATAATGATGGTTCCCTAATTCGTTGTCTCTCTATCGTTCTCTGGGATTGCTTCGAACGGAAGTCGGCAGAAAACGATATGGAGGGCCTTGATTTCCGTTCGACCAGCGCCCCCGACATTCCCTATGAAAGCTCGGGAAAGCCGGTTTGCCACACGCTGGTAAAGCTGTTCCATTATAGAGACAGGGTTGGAGACCTCATGAGAAGCCGCTTCGTTCAGTCGGTCCTGACCGCCGGCTCGTGCCTTTGACGGTAAAAAAAGAACTACTGGTCCGCGTCGGGGTCTTCGTCGTCGCCGGGCGGGCCGAGCAGGATGCGCTCGCTGGCGTTTACCGCCAGCATCAGTACGCATGTCATCAGGATAATGACGATGGTGGCGGAGAAGATCAGCGGCGTGCGGAATGAATTGTAGGCAGCCTGCAGCCAGATGCCAAGGCCCTTGCGTGCGCCAAGGTATTCAGCGGTGGATGCCGTGGCGAAGATGTATGCGGCAGATACTCGGATACCGCCATAGATCTGACGTGCGGCAACGCGCAGCTTCACGTGCCAGAGCGTCCAGACCGGGGTCGCGCCGCAGGTCAATGCGACGTCGGAATAGAACTGGGGCACTGCTTCTAGTCCGCGCACAGTCTGCACGGCGATGGGGAAGAGGCCGAATACCGCCACGATTACGATTTTGCCGGAAATCTCAAAACCGAACCAAATCAGGAACAACGGGGCGATGGAAATCAGCGGCATGGTTTGTGCGGCGGCAAGCAGCGGATAGAACGCCGCGTTGAACGTGTGCGAGCAGTACAGTGCAATGCCGATCATAATGCCGAAGAACACGGCAAACAGGAATCCAACCACGCCCTCATAGCCGGTGATTGCCGCGGCCGGGCCGAGCGTGTTCCATGTTTCGATGGTGGCGGCGAAAATCTCGCTTGGCGCGGAGATCATCGTGGGGGAGACATGTCCTAGATCCACCCACGTTTCCCAGACTGCCAGCAATACGATGACGGCGATGACGGTGGGCATGCGGCGCTTGAGGCGCTTGGCGATGGACATGGGATGTCACCTTGCTTTCCGCGCCAGTCCGGTTTGCTGGTGGCGCTTGCGGCCGGGGCGTGGAACAGTAAGGTGAGGAGCCTGCGCGCCTGCCGTCGTGTGATGGATTGTGTTATATGCCGTCCATCAGTATAGGCGAAGGCGAACGACAGGGCGCACAAAAAAACCTCCCTCGTCAGAGGGAGGTGAAAGAGCTACTCCAGTCCGATGGACTTCATGTGGTGGAGCTTCAGGGAATCCACCTTGAGACTACCGGACTCGGCGACGAGCTTGATGGCGCGCGGGCCTTCGGAGGCGTAGGAGTAGGAGCTCAGCACTTGGTGGCCACCGTTGACGTAGACCTCCACGGAGCCGCGATCCACGAACACGCGCAGGTCCAGCTTGCCGGAGGCCAGTTCGGCGTCGGTCAGTGGGGCGGCGCGGTAGCCGCGATCGCCGTTGGCCATGGCCTGACGATCCACCACCACGCGGCCGATCTGGCCGTCATAAGCCACGTAGGTGTAGGCACCGTCCTCAGTGGCGTGAATCTTCAGACCCGCACGCTCGGCAGTGGAGGCAGCCAAGTCGATGGTCATTTCGATTTCCACGGCCTCGGCGTCGTCGGCGATGATCTGCTCGCCATCCATGTCGAGTGTGACCGAACCATGGTCGAGGGTATCCTCGCGCAGGCCTTCCATTTCGGCGACCGGCGCGGTGACCACGTCGCCGTCATCGCCAAGGGTGATCTCGCGCGGCAGGGTGAGCTGGCCACACCAGCCGTCATCCTCCATGGGAATCGGCTGCACGAACGGGCTCATCCAGCCATAGACGATCTGACGGCCGTCCACATTGAAGGACTGCGGGGCGTAGTAGTTGTGGCCGCAATCCCACAGTCGGAACTCGGTTTCCGGCTTGAATTCGCCGCCCGGCTCCCACGTGCCGATCATGTAGCCGGCGTTGCTGACGTTGCGGTTCATGAAGCCGCTGGGCTTGGACCCCATGGCGGAGAAGCCAATGACCCACTTCTCGTTGCCGTCCTTGTCTTTGATGGGGAAGAAGTCGGGGCATTCGAGCATGAACACATCCGGATCCGGGTGCTGGAAGAGCACGCGCTCGTATTCCCAGCGGACCATGTCCTTGGAGGAGAACAGCCACATCTGGCCGCGCTTGTCCGCAGAGGAGACACCGAAGGTCATGTACCAGGTGTCGCCGGTCTTCCAGACCTTCGGGTCGCGGTAGTGGTGGTCGACCTTGTCGGTCGGGCAGTCGATGATCATGCCCTGCTTGGTGGCGGAGGTGAGCTCGTCATTGTCCGGCAGCGCGGTCATCTGCACCTGCCAGTCGCCGCCGGTGTTGTCGTGGCCGTTGGCCCAACGGTGGCCGGTGTAGTAGAAGCGAAGGTCTCCGTTGTCGTCGATGACGGCGGAACCGGAGAACACGCCGTCCTTCTCCTGCTCTAAGGACGGCGCGAACATGATGGGCTCGCGCTTCCAGTTGAGCATGTCGGTGGAGGAGACGTGGCCCCAGTGCATCGGACCCCACTGGGTGCCGTAGGGGTGCAGCTGGTAGAACACGTGCCAGCGGCCCTTGTAGAAGCACAGGCCGTTCGGGTCGTTGATCCAGCCACCGTTGGAGGCGATGTGATACTTCGGGTACCAGCGGTTGTTGCGCTTGGCGGCCATCTCAGCCACGCCGGCTTCGGCTTTTGCCAGTTCAGCAGCGTGGTCGCGGATGGGGGTGAGAACAGGGGTTTCGGGAGTGAAGTCAGTCATGGCTGTCCTTTCAGGCCTTGGCCGCTTCCATCTGACGCAGCTGCTTGTCGGTGTAGAACGGGTCGCCGCCGACTTCCTGATCATCATGCTTGATGACGAAGAAGCCGTAAATCAGTGCGCACAGCACGATGGCAGAGATGACCCAGAAGGTCACGCGGGATCCCATGTCGTTGTTCGGCAGAATCTGAGCCATCTTGTCGTGGAAGGCACCCAGAGGGGTCGAGAAGATGACCTGACCCACTTGGGAAGCGATCTGGAAGCCCACCATGTACAGCGTGGCAGAGAGCTTGGTGTCGAAGTGCAGAGTGAAGTAGCGGAATGCCGGCAGGCAGAACAGCGGCACTTCGATGGAGTGGAACAGCTTGACGATGGAGATGGTGATCGGGTCGTGGAACACGCCGCACAAGCCGATGCGCAGGAACATCACGGTAGCGCCGAGCAGCAGAGCGTTGCGCACGCCGATCTTCTTCATGATGATCGGGACCACGCCCATCATTGCGGACTCAAGGAAGACCTGGAAACCGTTCAGGGTGCCGTAGGTGGCGTTGCCGATTTCTTCAGTGGGGAAGAGGTTGGCGTAGTAGGTCGGGAACATCTGCTGATCGAACACGGTGTAGAAGGTGTTGGTCAGCAGCATGAAGACGATGAGCACCCACAGGGTCGGCATCTTGAGAACGGCGACCATTTCCTTGAGGGACGGGTTGGTGGGGGCTGCGTTCGGGTCGGTTTCCTTCTTGAGCTCTTCCTTCTGCTCGGCCGGGACCCAGAAGGCGTACACGAGGAGCATGCCAAGGCCGAATGCGGAGCCGACCCAGAAGTTGATCAGCGGGTTGATGTTGAACAGGAAGCCGGCGCACAGCGCCACGATGGCGTAACCGAAGGAGCCCCAAGCACGGGACTGGCCATATTCGAAACCGAATTTACGGGAGTAGCGTTCGGTGACGGCCTCGAACAGGGAGCAGCCGGACATGAAGCCGGCAGACAGAACGATGGAGCCGATGAGTGCGCCGATCCAGCGGGTGGTGCCACCGGCGAGGATCATCGGGGCGTAAACGAATTGGACGAATGGGCCAACGCAGGCGGCGATTACCGAGACTACGATGACGAGCTTGCGCTTGATGCCGAGCTGATCCTGAATCACGCCGTACACAAACATGATGACCAGGGTGGCCAGCGAGTTGATGGAGTAGATGGTGCCGACTTCAGCATTGGTCAATCCAACGCCTGAGATGAGCCAGCGCTGGAAGAAGGACCACCAGATGCCCCAGGAGCAGAAGAACATGAAGATGCCGAAAGAGCTCTGCAGATAGGAAGGATTCTTCCATGCAGATTTGGTTGCACTTGCCATAATCATCCTTTGATTACTACTTGGTTGGTTATTGGTTATGTAACGCTTCTGCTCGGGCGGCCGTGCCTTTGTAGAAGTTGTTGCGTAGTAATTATTATGCGACGTCAATCGATTTACGTCAATCGATTGACGTAAATCGGCGTGTCGTATCCGTTCGACACGCAAAAGGCCTCCGTGCTGAACGGAGGCCTTGAGAAATCGTGTGGGACTCGGTTACTTCACCGAGGCCTTTTCGATCAGCGTGCAGTGGATCTTCGCCGGAATCGGCGCGTCGATCGGCGGCAGGGGAGCGGTGGTCGCTGGCCATGAGACGTCGTCCATCGAGCGTCCTTCGATAATCGACACCAGCTTGGCCACGGCCCAGTAGCCCATCTCGAAATGCGGCAGTTCCACAGTGGTGAGCATCGGTTCCAGCGTTTCGGCGAACACGCGATGGTTGTCCACGCCGACCACGGAGATGTCCTTGCCGACCGTGAGTCCTCGGCGTGCGGCGCATTCGTACACATACCAGGCGCGGGCATCGTTGAAGCAGAAGAATCCGTCCGGATGCTCGGCATCGAACAAATCGCTGACTGCGGTCAGTGCCGGCCCGTTGTTGAGCACATTGACGACCAGATGATCGTCATAGTCGAGGCCGGCGTCCCTGAGCGCCGCCTGATAGCCTTCCAAACGATCGTCCTGCGCAATCAGCGGCTCCAAGCAACCCACATAGGCGATACGTGCGCATCCGGCCTTAACCAATCTGGTGGTGGCGTCGTAGCCGATTTGGAACTCGTCCGGTTCCACGCTCGGGATTTTGCCAAGCGAGTCGGTGGCATCCACCAACACCAGTGGCGTCTTGGCCAGCGAGGAAGGCACATGGGTGATGCGGTTCGACATCTTGGCGTACAGAAAGCCGTCGGTGCCGTATCGCTTGAGTGCGGCGATTTCCTCGCTCTCGCTGTTCTCGCCGTCGGTGCTCACGGTGATGAGCATATAGCCGAACTGGCTTGCAGCGGTCTGCGCGCCCAGAATCATACCGCCGGCGTACGGGGTGGTGGCCACCTCCTCACTGATGAAACCGAGGATGTGCGTCCTGCCTGTACGCAGCGAACTGGCCAGCGGATTCGACTGGTAGCCGAGCTTGGTGGCGATGGCGCGCACATTGTCCGCAATTTTGGACTTTACGCGCCCCTCGTCGCGTCCGTTGAGCACCAGCGATACCGTAGAGACGGAAACCCCCGCCTTGTTCGCGATTTCCTTCATCGTAACCATGCGTCAAACGATACACCCTAATTGACGGACTGCCAGGAAAGTATCAGTTTTCTCCACCGACTCCGCCGAGGTTGCGCACCGCACCGATGAATAATGGTATGCCGTCCGGGGTGACGTACGAATACAGAAATGGGCGATCCACCGTGAACTCGACGTTGTCCACCGGCGCGCTAACGGAGTCTGCGCCGACCTTGGTGAAGGACATGGCCTTGGCGCCGGCTTCGTTCACCTCGATGCGCGTGCCTTGCAGAATCGAGCCGATATACAGGTTCTCGCCGTGCGAACCGGTGTCGATCATCTTGGTGAAGTCGGCGTCGCCTGCACTGAACGCATCGGTCACCCCCAGTTTTTCGAATGCCTTGATGGTGGCTTCCGAGTCGAACATGCTGTCGATGGTGAATCGCGGTAGCGTGACGTTCACCATGACCGAGTTGACGGAGACGCCCCATCCGGGCATACTGTCCGCGGCGCAACCCATTGCGCCCTCGCCAAGGGAAGCCGTCGAGCATGTACCGAACGCCCAACTGAGCTTCTCGGCATCGCCGGCCAACTCGTCGAAATGCCCTTCGGCCGGCAGCACGATGGCCAGATTGCCGCCGTTGTCGAACGGAATCTCCACCCGCTGCCAAGTGTTGTACTCATCATGTCCGTAAGCCATTTGGCTGAAGGTCCGGTGCATCATCGGCACCTGAGCATCTCCGGCTTCGCCGTGGAAGGTGCCGTTGCCGGTGGACTGCTCTTCGAACGGATCCTTCCAACGGCCATCCGCATAGACGGTGTTGATGATGGACAGGACTTCACGGTCACGCAGCGTGATCTTCGGCTTGAGCGAACCATTCGTATGCTTGGCGATCCAATCGGACATCTTTGCGGCGGCCTGATCGTCGAACGGTAACGTGGTGACTTCGGCCTCGAACATCTTCTTGACGGTGGATTGGTAATCGCTGGCAAGAGAGTAGTCGTCATCAATCCACAGCGAGTTCGCGGCGCTCATCTCGGATTTCGCCCCCGAATATTGCCCGTTGATCGAACTTAGCAGCGATTGGTAGTCGCTATCGGTCAGCGAACCGGAGCCCAGCAGTTCGTTCAGTTGCGAGCGGGTCGTGCCATTGGCGCCCTGCGCGGCGATGGCCAACGCCATCCACATCGAAGCAGGAGAGTAGTTCACATTGCCGGTGCCTCGGTCGCCGGCTTCCATCGCCAGGAATTCCGGTGCGGTGCGGTAGGCGAAGGTTGCGGTGCTGTTGACTACCGGCTGCGTGGCAGGCGTGGCCTTCGGCTTGAACATATTGCGAACCAATGCGCTGCCATCGCCGGCCGTCCACCATACGCCGCCGGCGACGGCAAGGACAAGCACTACTGTCACGATGGCGGCGATACAAGCGTTACGGCATTTGCGTTGTCCGCGCAACCGGTACTGTTCCATCAGTTGCTCGCTCATGGTTGGCCCCTTTGCTTGGATCGGCTCGTGCATCATTGCATGAAATCGCTGTTTTCATTATATTGCGGCTTTCCCTTGAGCCCAGGAACGGTATGGGAACCCCGGCCGTAAGCGAAGATTGGTCCAGCCGAATGCCAGTGGTCCGATGATTGCGCTCGCCAACGGGAAAGACAGACTGCCGGATCGTGTCGAACCGAGTATCAAGTTGGTGATTCCCAACACCAATGGCCAGTGCAGAACCATACCGGGGAACCATACGAACAGGTTTTTGGCAGCCCTGTCAAGAACCTCGTCGGGCATGAGATACATTGATGAGCTCCACTGCAGTAGCAGCAACACCGCTATCAGTACAACCATGCCAATCCAATGCGCGCGGTTCCATGTGAACAGTCGTTGCATCCCGCGCTCGGCGGCGGCATTGCGCATATCGCTCCTGTTGAGCTTGCTGAGTGCTTGTGCACGGTTCATTGCCGTCCTCCTTTACCGCCTTGTCAAGGATTGATGATGATTCCATCGTAAATCACGCAGGAAATGTGGAATGATAGTTGTCATAGTGACCATGACGTGTCAGGACGGAGTAGTTCGGCGTCGGGCACACTGAAGGGGTGAATGTAATGGAAGAAGCGCGCAACCGCAACATACGCATCGGCATTGTGGACAATGACCCAAATGCGCTGAAAGTGTTCGGCGCGCTAATCGAACGTATGTCCAGCGATTTTGCCGTGATATAGACCTGCGATTTGGGTGCTGTGGCCATCAGCCGATGCCTGAGCCCCACCAAGCGGCCTGACGTGCTGGTTACGGATATGTCTATGGGCGCATTGGATCGCACGCATCAAGTCATTGATGTGATTGAAGGCAGGGGAGAAGCGGCGCACAGTGCAGTGACTCCGCATGATTCGACCGTTGATGCCGCTCCTGGCATTGCATGTGACATCACAGACGCTGATTGTCCGCTGGAGACGCAGACCTATCCACCGGCACCGGCCTCAACCGTTACCAACAATTACTAGAACAACAAAACGGCGCCCTGCATATCACCACGCAAGACGCCGAATGGACATTATCAGCAGTTATTCCACTGTGAGGAAACCGATCACCCAACCGACTTCTGCGCAGTCTCCGCGCCAAAGAAGCCGACAATCAGCATCGATGCAATAGCAATCGCGCTGATGGCCACAAAGATGGACGTGGCACCAAGCGAGGTAAGCATCCAGCCCACCACCATCGGCATCAACACATTGAGCAGCTTGGCCACGGCGTTCGCGAAGCCGACGCAACGGAAGCGAACCTTGGTGGCGAACAGTTCCGGAGCGTACACAGCCACCACGGAAGCCATAAGCACGTACAGGCACATCATGAGCAGGAAGCCAACGATAATTGCGCTCACGGTAGAGGTCTGGAAGGCATACATCAAACCGAACACGCCAGTGAACAGGAAGGCCGGCACAATCGTGCGCTTGCGGCCGATACGGTCGATAAGCAGAGAGCCAATCAGGCAGCCGACCGGGGCACCGAGCATCATCACCGTGGAGGTGAGCAGCGAGCTGGACAGGTTAATACCACGCTTGACCAGAATCGTCGGAACCCAAGAAGTGAAGGCGTAGGAGCACACGTTCGTGGCGGCCACAGCAACCACAGCCACAAGCAGGCAGATGCCGAGCGAACGGCCTCCGGCGTTGCGGGTGTCGCTGGTGTCGGCCTTGGCGGCTGCGTCGATCGGTTCGGAACCGTTGGCCTCAAGCTGCTTGACGATGGCGTCGGCCTCATCGTAACGGCCGCGCACGGCGAGCCAACGCGGGGATTCGGGGATGTCGCGGCGCAGCCACCAGATGATGGCGGCCACCAGGCCGATGGCCACGAACAGCGGACGCCAGGACCAGCGGGGGATGATCCATGCACACAGCAGCATAGCGATTGGCACACCGCAGTTGGCCACGAGCGAGACAATCGCGCACCAGTGGCCACGGCGGTTCATCGGTGCGAACTCGTTGACCATGGCGAAGCCGGTGACGATTTCAGCGCCGAGGCCCAGGCCGGCACCCAGACGGCACAGGGACAGCACAGCCATGTTCGGGGCGAATGCGCCGAGGAAGGTGAAGCCGCCAAACAGCAGCAGGTTGATTTGGTAAGCCACGCGGCGGCCCTTCAGGTCACCGACGAAGCCGGCCAGCAGCGAACCGACCAGCAGACCCAGGAAGCCCGCGGACATAAAGGTGGAATTTTGCGCAACGGTGGACCAGCGGGTAGCCAACGTGCTGGAGGCGACGGCGCTGCCAATATATACGTCGATGCTGTCCATCAGCATGCCAGCGGCGACCAGCGTCACGATGCGATGGAACATCGGGGTTTCATGTGCGCGATCCATGCGCGAGATAATATCCTGAACCTTGGCTTGATCCGTCACGGTGGTACGTGCTTGTGCGTTTTCCATAGCCGCGGGATTGCCGGAAATCTGCTGTTCAGCAGCAGTCATATTTGAGCCCTCTTCTTGCAAACCTGCCCGCGTGCAACTGCTCAATGGTGTTGCGGCGAGCGAACTCTTGATTGGACTGTGTGTTCCGTTCGCCCTCCCATTGTGTGGGATGAACGACGTTTGCGATCCAAGTCTTGAATTCTACGTAGCGAGCCAATCGTTGTGAGATAGCTCACTACATGGGGCTTAACTATAGGTTCGATTTTGTGGCACGCCGCGTTGCGGTCACATCGTGAACGATAACAGAGGTTGTGACGCTCCTATATATGCCCCACTTACGCTCTTACCCCGTCGAAAGAAGGCAGAACCGTGATTCCCATGGGGCGGTAAAACACTCATGGGGCGGTATTTGGCCCATGGGGCGGTTAGCGGATTATGCCTTTCCGCAGAATAGAGCCGTTTTCGACTACCGCCCCATGAGGGTTTTACCACCCCATGGGTGAGCTACCGCCCCATGAAACGTGTAATAACAAAGCATGCCCTTGCTGGTGGAAGCGATGCTTTGCTACTTCGCCTGCTTGTCGGCGAGGATCTCATCCACCAGCTTGGGCTTTTCGGTCAGCTGGCCGGTGAAGCCGGGGCGGATATCCATGTGCAGCACCAGAGAAGTGCGGTAGCCCTGCTCGGCGAGCTTCTTGGCGGCCTCACCGGCCACCTTGAGCACGTCGTCCAGATCGCCTTCCACGTTGGTGAACAGGGCGTTGGTTTCCTGCGGCAGGCCGGATTCGCGAATCACCTCGACGGCCTGAGCCACGTATGGCGAAACCTCGGAGCCCACGCCATTGGCCGACACCTGAATGGCGGCCACGGTATTGAGGTACGGTTTGCCGGTTTCCGGGTCGATCGGCACTTCCTGAGTAACGGCATTACGGTCAATAATCATAATTCTCCTTTTATTACTTGGCTCCCCTCAGAGAGGAGAGCCAGTAGGACTCAGCGATACTTCCAGAAATGATCCATCGGGCCGGAGCCGTGGCCAAGATTCAGCTGGGCCTTCAGTGCACCGGTCAGATACTTCTTCGCATGCTTGATGGCCTTGGGCAATGTGTCGCCAAGCGCCAGATACGAGGCGATGGCGGAGCTCAGCGTGCATCCGGTGCCGTGCGTGTTCGGATTATTGATACGCGCGCCATCAAACCAGGTCACGGTTCCATCCGTCTCGGCAAGCACATCGTTGGCATCCTCGGTGCCATGACCACCCTTGACCAGCGCGGCACAGCCATAACGCTCCACGAGGCGGTGGGCGGCGGCCTCCATATCCTCCTGATCGCGAATCAGCGTATCGGTCAGCACTTCGGCCTCGGGAATGTTCGGAGTCACGACCGTGGCCATCGGGAACAGCTTGCCGGTCAAGGCCGCAATGGCATCGTCACTGATGAGATTGGCACCGGAAGTGGCCACCATAACCGGGTCGAGCACGATGTTCGTGGCGTGATGGAAGGTGAGTCGTTCAGCGATGACGTCGATGATGTCAGTGGCAGACACCATGCCGATTTTCACCGCGACCGGCGGAATATCCTCAAACACCATGTTGATCTGGTCGGCGAGAATGTCCGGTTTGGTGTCCTGAATGGAACGCACGCCGGTGGTGTTCTGTGCGGTGAGCGCGGTGATGGCGCTCATGCCGAACACGCCGCAGGCCAGCATGGTCTTCAGATCGGCCTGCATGCCGGCACCGCCGGACGAGTCGGAGCCGGAGATCGCGAGAACAGCGGGAAGTGTAGATGTTGCAATTTGTGCCATAGTGTTCATTCTAAGTGGGGCCCATGATGTTTTTCGGAGCGGTTTTCCTTGATGTTTTGCCGCTCCTGTGGTGAGACGGGGAAGGTTTGCTGATTGCGATTGATTCATGAAATGTTCGGGAGGAGGCATGGCTGATAACGATGTACTGCGCCGTGACGGCGTCTTGGTGCGCATCACCGGAACTCACCGCATATTTTGGCGTAATGCCTAACGGACACACCACACAGCTCACATTTCCGCGTCAGGAAGTGTTCGATGTGGGCGACGTGTTGCTCGTCGGTACGGATTTCTATCGCAAAGTGCCGCATGATGTGTGGCCGTTGAAGCCCCGTGTGGGCATCGTGCGCCGTGCGCTCAACGAAGGCGTGGTCCTGGAGACTTCCGACGGCCTCGGTCCAGATGGCGCACACTTCGGCACCGCCTTCGAGCGAGTCGAGCGTCGTCCCGAATTAAGACACCACCGGGCATAATAATTGGCTCCCCTCAGAGAGGGGAGCCAGAGAGGTTTACTCCTGGGCGGTGGAGTAGAGCTTGCCGCCCTGGGCGGTGTACTTTTCGCTCATCGCATCCATGCCGGCGAGGATTTCTTCGGGGCTGAGCACGTTGGCGGACACCACGCCGTTATCGACATTGGCCTTGGCCGTAGCCAGTGCCTCGGAGTCGATGCCTGCAGCAGCCTCCTTCACGATTTGCTGCTGAGCGGCCTCGCCACCGAATGCCTTGCGGATGTTCTGGGAGATGGCCATCGAGCAGAACTTCGGGCCGCACATCGAGCAGAAGTGCGCCATCTTGGCCGGCTCGGCGGGCAGGGTATCGTCGTGGAAGGCGATGGCGGTGTCCGGATCGTAGGACAGATTGAACTGGTCGAGCCAACGGAACTCGAAGCGAGCCTTGGAAATCGCATTGTCGCGATCCATCGCGTGCGGGTGGTGCTTGGCGATGTCTGCGGCGTGGCAGGCGATCTTGTAGGCAATCACGCCCTGCTTCACATCATCCTTGTTCGGCAGGCCGAGGTGTTCCTTCGGGGTCACGTAGCACAGCATAGCGGTGCCGTAACGACCGATCTCGGTGGCGCCGATAGCGGAGGTGATGTGATCGTAACCCGGAGCGGTATCGGTGGTCAGCGGTCCGAGGGTGTAGAACGGGGCGTTGTGGCACACGGCCTTCTCCAGCTCGATGTTCATGCGTACGGTGTCGAACGGCACGTGGCCCGGGCCCTCGATCATCACCTGCACGTCCTTGGCCCAGGCGCGCTCGGTCAGCTCGCCCAGAGTCATGAGCTCGGAAAGCTGCGCGGCGTCGTTCGCGTCGGCTAGGGAGCCGGGGCGCAGGCCATCGCCCAGAGAGAACGCCACGTCGTACTTGGCGAAGATGTCGCACAGCTCGTCGAAGTGCGTGTACAGGAAGCTCTCCTGGTGGTGGCGCAGGCACCAGTCGGCCATGATGGAGCCACCGCGGGAGACGATGCCGGTCACGCGGTTGGCGGTCAGCGGCACGTAACGCAGCAGCACGCCGGCGTGGATGGTCATGTAATCCACACCTTGCTCGCACTGTTCGATTACGGTGTCGCGGAACAGTTCCCAGCTCAGCTTGGAGGCATCATCCTCGACCTTTTCGAGGGCCTGGTACATCGGCACGGTGCCGATCGGCACGGGGGAGTTGCGAAGAATCCACTCACGGGTGGTATGGATGTCGTTACCGGTGGACAGGTCCATCACGGTATCGGCGCCCCACTTGGTGGCCCACGTCAGCTTCTCCACTTCCTCATCGATGGAGGAGGTGACGGCCGAGTTGCCCATGTTGGCGTTGAGCTTGGTCAGGAAGGCGGATCCGATAATCATCGGCTCGGCCTCGGGGTGGTTGATGTTGCAGGGCATCACCGCGCGGCCGGCGGCCAGCTCGGAGCGCACGAGCTCCACATCGCAGTTCTCGCGGGTGGCCACGTACTGCATCTCCGGGGTGATGATGCCGTGGCGGGCGTACCACATCTGGGTGATCGGGTGGTCCTTGGCACGCATCGGCTCATGCTTGCGTCCACGCCATTCCTTGGTGGCGCGGCCGCGCTTGATGGCGCGCTTGCCATCGTCCTCAAGGTTGCGGCGGCGGCCCTCGTAGTCTTCGATGTCGCCGCGGGTGGTTCCAA
>OAWY01000643.1_pt1 | contig 21487 bp, 12 predicted proteins | sample 1495591 | NCBI WGS metagenome assembly OAWY01 (sample SAMEA2580283, study PRJEB22360) | human gut metagenome | biome: human gut; feature: human-associated habitat; material: faeces | place: Denmark | collected 2008/2010
TGCACTCCTACCCGCACTGCTGGCGTTGCGCCACCCCGCTGATCTACAAGCCGGTCTCCTCCTGGTTCGTGTCCGTGACCAAGATCAAGCCGCGTCTACTGGAATTGAACCAGCAAATCAACTGGATCCCTGGCAATGTCAAGGACGGCCAGTTCGGCAAGTGGCTCGCCAACGCGCGCGACTGGTCCATCTCCCGCAACCGCTTCTGGGGTTCCCCGATTCCGGTGTGGGTGAGTGACGATCCGAAGTACCCGCGTGTGGACGTTTACGGTTCTCTCGAAGAGCTCAAGGCCGACTTCGGTGACTACCCGCGCGACAAGGACGGCAACATCAACATGCACCGTCCGTGGATCGACAACCTGGTCCGCGTCAACCCGGACGACCCGACCGGCAAGTCGCACATGCACCGTATTTCCGATGTGCTCGACTGCTGGTTCGAGTCCGGTTCCATGTCGTTCGCGCAGTTCCACTACCCGTTCGAGAACAAGGAGAAGTTCGAACAGCACTTCCCGGCCGACTACATCGTGGAATACATCGGCCAGACCCGCGGCTGGTTCTACCTGCTGCACGTGATGGCGACCGCCCTGTTCGACCGCCCGGCGTTCAAGAACGTGATCTGCCACGGCATCGTGCTCGGCTCCGACGGCCAGAAGATGTCCAAGCACCTGCGCAACTACCCGGACGTGAACGGCGTGTTCGACAAGTACGGTTCCGACGCCATGCGCTGGTTCCTCATGTCTTCGCCGATCCTGCGTGGCGGCAACCTGATCGTCACCGCCGAAGGCATTCGCGACACCGTGCGCCAGGTCATGCTGCCGGTGTGGAGCTCCTACTACTTCTTCACCCTGTACGCCAATGCGGCCAACGGTGGGGCTGGCTTCGACGCTCGCCAGCTGCGCGCGGACGAGGTCGCCGGCCTGCCGGAGATGGACCGCTACCTGCTGGCCCGCACCCGTCGTCTGGTGCTGGCCGCCGAGAAGGCGCTGAACGAGTTCGCAATCTCCGACGCCTGCGATGCGGTCTCCGACTTCATCGACGTGCTCACCAACTGGTATATCCGCAACACCCGTGACCGTTTCTGGAACGAAGATGCCACCGCGTTCAACACGCTGTATACCGTGCTGGAGGCGTTCATGCGCGTGCTCGCGCCGCTCGCCCCGATGGAGGCCGAGTCCGTGTGGCGCGGCCTGACCGGCGGTGAATCCGTGCATCTGGCCGAATGGCCGTTCGTGGTGGACGAGAAGACCGGCGCCGATACCGAGCTCGGCCGCGTGCTGGTCGACGATCCGGCCTTGGTGGACGCGATGGAGAAGGTGCGCGAAGTCGTTTCCGGCACGCTGTCCCTGCGCAAGGCCGCCAAGATCCGCGTGCGCCAGCCGCTTTCCAAGCTCACCGTGGTGGTCGAGAACGTGGACGCCGTCAAGGCGTACGACGAGTTGCTGAAGTCTGAATTAAATATTAAGAACATTGAGTTCTCGACTCTGGAAGACGCCGCCGCCCACGGTCTGAAGATCGTGCACGAGCTGCGTGTGAACGCCCGTGTTGCGGGTCCGCGCCTCGGCAAGCAGGTGCAGTTCGCCATCAAGGCCTCCAAGTCCGGCGATTGGCATGTTGATGCCGCGTCCGGTGCACCGGTGGTCTCGACGCCGTCCGGCGACCTTGCGTTGGTCGAAGGCGAGTACGAGCTGATCAACCGCGTGGAAGAGGAGAACGCCACAGAGGCCGCCGCTTCGGTCTCCGCCGCGCTGCCGACCGGTGGCTTCGTGATCCTCGACACCGCGCTGGATGCCGATCTGCTGGCCGAGGGCTACGCCCGCGACGCCATCCGCGCCGTGCAGGATGCCCGCAAGGCCGCCGATTTGGACATCGCCGATCGTATCTCCTTGGTGCTGACAGTTCCGGCCGCCGATGTGGCCAAGGTCGAGCAGTTCAAGGATCTGATCGCCCGTGAGACGCTGACTACCTCCTTCGAAGTGAAGGAAGGTGCCGAACTGGCCGTGGAGGTCGCCAAGGCGTGATGCTTGGCTGAGCTGAGGCTCCGATTCCGACCGTTAGCTAAGGGTGGTCTTGCTGCTGATTGAGCAGCGGGGCCACTCTTTTTGTATGATGCCGAGGTGTTCGTGTTTTGAACTTACATGTGGTATCATAGTCAGTGTCAATTATTGATTAAGAGCAAAAAACGAAAAAGCTCTTAACTCATAACTAAGCTAGTTCTCAATCAGCCGATTTCGCAGGATTGACTGATTGAGAGGAAGGAGGAAAAATGGACAACGCGACACTGAAAGAAATCCTTGCACTGCTCATCATTCTGTGGCTGCTGTAAACGGCAGCAAAACCTTCCGTGACTCTACAATAACATAGTATTTCTATGTGGGGGTCATGGAAGGTTTTGCTACCCTTCATTGAGGAGAGTTCAGTGCGTTCTCGTTTTTTAAACGAGCCAATATTCCCGTGTGCCTTCACGGGCTTCATTGAACGGTTTGCGGCGGTTTCCGCCGCAAACCCCATTTATTATTAATTTTTAATTAATTTATAAGTCTGATACATAAATACGAGTGTCGGATACTGAATGCGAGGTTTCCGACGAGTAGTGTGATTACTGGTAGGCGGAAACATAGATGTCTTCACCGATAGAGAAAGGGCGTATGATGGTGCGTGCATTGACACTTGAAGATTTGAACAAAGCTGCGAAACTTGGGGGACCGAGTACACTGTCCGAAAAGACTTTGCTTGAGCCGGCAGCTGGCCCCGAAGGCATTATTGCCCCGGCCAAATACACCGGTAGCAATGGTGCCACATATGTATTTGAAGACCGCTATATCGGTGGCGAGTCGAAGCGTACTGTACTGGTGGATTCGCGTACATCGCAAAGCAATCGTCTTGAAGACTACGTGACTAAGGCCATCAAAGATGGTCATCCAGTATTGTCGCGTATGCCGCGTATTCGAGTGACTTACCAGGTTCCGGATGAGACAGGGGAAACCTTTGAACGTTCTTATCTGGAAACGCAATTGCCGCATCGAGCATTCGACGGTCATATTCGTATCGGGTCGATAAACGGCAAATCGACTTCTGAACTGACAGAATATGTGCAGGCACGTAATTCGACCGCTGAAAACATGATGCCGTTATTCACGTTATCGCCAATTACGGTGGCATTCGGAGGCTGGGACTCTACGCGTCGCAAGAACCAGCTGCGCATCGCATCTCCATTTAACGGTGAAATTATCGGAGTACTAGCAAATCAGGATCAGGATCGCCCGGTATTCCGAGCCGGCGCACGTGTAGATCCGGTTGAGGCGAGTATTAAGTTCGATAAAGATGACGCCAAAGCAATTGGCAGAATCATTCAACCTGAAGTCAGCGATAACACGTTTAAAACTTTCGAAAAAGAAGGAAAGGGCTCCAAGATCGGACTGGGCGCGATTCCTCCATCCACGAAGAACGATGCCTATGATGGCATCGCGGTGAGCAATATTATCCGTACTCATGTGTTGAGCTTCTCAACACTACGATCCTTGCGCTTCGGTAAGGGACCTGAAGGCGATGCGGCGATTCGTGTGCTGATTGCGGCGCTGATTCTCGATGCGATGGCTGGCAGTAATTCGGAACTGGTTCTACGTGCAAATTGCGTCCTCAGAGAATCCGCGAAACCGACCATGATTCTTGATAAGCGTTTTGGAGAGAGCGATGAACTGGATATGTTGGACTTGTCTCATGCCGATGAATTGCTTACCGAGGCATACGATCAGGCAGTGGCCAAAGCTGGTGTTGACTGGCATGGTCAGGTATTGGAGGTAACCGGCAATCCGCTGGTGATGAAGGCCGGTAGTGCCGACGAATCTGAAGATTGATGAGAAGGTCGTCACATGCCTTTCACAATCACAGCTCGATTTTTACTACACACTTATCAGGGGGCGGATACTACTGGCAAGCCTGAGCGGTATCCGTCGCCTGAACGGCTGTACAAGGCACTGGTCTCCACTGCGTATGGTGCATTTGGTTTTAATTCCAAGTATGCGAAACAGGAGTCTCGAGTCTCCGATCAGCAATTGGAGGCGGTGTTTCGTTGGTTGGAGACTAACCCGCCGGATGCTATTCGCGCACCTCGCATGAGTCGTCGTAATGGTTCTGACGCTATTGTTTACCGTGACCGTGGAAGTCGGAGTAAAAAGATTGCTGCGGATAAAAAGAATGTTTCGGCGGTCTGTTCTACCGCGTATCCCGATACGAATGAGGGCACGCTAATCTGGCAATGGAAGCAGGAGCCGGATGCTGATATCGCAGATTTGCTATCTCGCTTGTGTTGGGAGGTGCCTTATCTCGGGGAGGCGTGTTCGCCGGTCAACCTGACCACCACGAATGTTCCCGATGACGAGTTTCCCGTAGACCCTGATAACTCGTTGTATAAAAGCGATGACGACTTATCGGCGGCGCGTATGGCAGCCACGGTCGAATTCGATGTGCCGGACATAGGACATTTGCAGGAATTACAACGGGGATACGAGCAAGTGTATCCCCGTAAGGTATCCGCTTCGAATGGAAGCGAAGAAGAAAAGACAGTACTTTCTAATACGCTGACTGATTGCGTGCGCAGTATCGGATACCAGCGTAAGCAAGGTTGGATAGCTTCCAGTGAAATGCGCCCATGGCAGCATGGCTTTTTCATTCCCGCTGCTGTTGCCGCAACAAAAAGTAGCGCAACAGTTGACGATGAACATGATGTTGCATGGAATCCTGACGAATCTACATTCGTCGCTTGGTCCGTGGCATTGCATCGTCTCTTAGTGAGGCAATGGGGTTACGGTGCTTCACCTTTGTTGACCGGACGGTACGAAAAAGGAAGTACGGTGCCTCGGCCAGCCAATAATGTGGCCATACAGGTACTTACCGCGGGTATGCCAGTACGCGATGATGAATTGCGTGAATGCCTTCCTGGATTCCTAGTGATGGTTCCCCACGATATGCCGGTAGACGAGATAGATCATCTTGCTGATGTATGCGATACCTTGCGCAAGCAACAATTGTTCTACGCCCGTCAATCGGAAACGCTGTGTTTAGGTGAGGCCATGGAAGTGGATCTAGATACATTCTGGCAGCCGGTCAAATCTGGATATCGTCGATTGTGGACTCCCTACCCATTGTGTATTAAGGAGACCCGCAAGTTCCGCTCGAGAACTGATTCGAATCGACTCTGGAATGTGCAGGACAGTATGGCATTAGCAATTGCGTATGTATGGCGTGAGTATTTCACGCATAGACAAGATGATGCTGATACTGATGAAGCGGTCAATTCTCCGTCTGTTAGCATTCGAGAATCACGATATTGGTCAATGGCTGATTGTGTGAACAATCCGGAGTCTGGTGTGCACATTTACGATGCACATGACGAAACACGAACTCCGATGACGGATTACGTGCACAAGACTCAACCTGGTAATTTGCTGATGGGCATGACGGCATTGCTGTCCTTTGACAAGCAGCAGTGGCCCATTGAACAATCCGCAATAGCGATTGGTCAGAGTCGTCATCTCGGTGGAGGTTTCCTTGTGCCTGTGGATGTCTACACACAACTGATTGATAAAAACGGGAAGCCAGTGTGGCTGCGATGAATGATAGCAATAAGAATGGCATCAATGAAGCGCTGGAACTAATCGACCAAGCGTTTGTTCAGTTTGTGCGCGAGATTTACGGTGGTCGCACGCCGTATGCATGGCAGCGGAGATTGGTACATGAATTGGCATCAACAAACCGTTGGCCGGAACGTTTGGCCGCTCCGACCGGTGCAGGCAAAACAATGGTCATTGACGTTCATGTATTCCTTAATGCACTGGCTGGTCTGGCAACATCTGATAGTATCTTGGCTGATTCGTCGCTCGGAAAGGCCGCTGCAGTGTGCGGCCTGCGGCATCTTCCAAGGCGACTAGTGATAACCGTAAATCGCCGTGCACTGGTTGATGATCAGTATGACTCAGCATGCGCTTTGACTGACACTATTAATGCGCACGGTAATCCACCTAGTGACAGTGCATCGTCGTTGTTGCGTGATGTGTATCAAGGATTGCTTGCCCGCGCGGGAGAGAGTGACATGGATACTGTGGTGCCATGCCGCGTGGTCAGATTGCGTGGTGGTGAGCCCGTGGACTTTACCATGCGTGACTGGCGATATCACCCCACTGAATGCCAGGTGATTTGTGCAACACCTGACATGTTTGCCAGTCGATTGCTGTTCCGCGGGTATGGCACTAGTACGCTGGCGCGCTCCATCGAAGCGGGATTGTTTGGTTACGATACGGTGCTAATCGCTGATGAAGCGCACCTTAACCGACAAATGGTATACACGGCGCAGTCAGTGAACCGCTTGGAACATCTTTCTTCGGATGGTTTAGCGCAGTCGGTGCCGCCACTGCAAGTCGTCTCTACAACGGCGACGCAAGCTGACAATGCTGGAAGCGATGAAGAACTATGCATCGGCGTTTGTGAGAAGGATCTTGCCGGTGATCCAGAATTGACTCGCCGTCTAACATCGCCCAAACCTGTGAAGGTCGTGTCCATTCCTGCAAGCAGAGAAAAGGATTTCGCAAAGCTGGTTGCGGAAGCCTGTGTGGACGCATTCACCGATAAGAACGATGATGCGGTTGTGGGATGTATCGTCAATTCTGTTGCGATGGCGAGCGACGTGATGAAGCAGATGCGCGTAATCATGCGGGATCGAGGTTTTGAAAAGGGGGCCTTTGAAAGAAAGGTTCGTGGTTTAGTCGGCCCAATGCGCCGTTATGATAAGCGACAATTGTTGGACGGTACGATGCGGTCGTCCGATGTGAATGATTCGTCATTAAAAGACGGTTTGCTTTTGCGCGCGATAAAAGGCGATACAGAAGCTGTACAAATGTCAGAGCTTCGGTGTGTTGTTGCCACGCAGACTTTGGAAGTGGGCATTGACGCAGATTTCTCGATGCTGATTACTGAGTTGCCGTCCTCTAGTGCATTGGTACAGCGAGCCGGGCGTGTGAATCGTCGTGGCCTGCGCGATGAAGGACCAATCGTCGTGTTCCGTCATGAAGATTCCAGCAAGACGAAGAGCATTTACTCGTCAGAAGAATTGGAGGCTGCATGGCAATGGCTGCAAGAGCTTCCAGCTGAATCGGGATTGTCGGCGTGGGGAAGCGTACTCCACCCGCCGATTCCGCCTAGGCTACCCAGAGCAGCGTTGCAACGGCTGGAGCAATGGGATGTAGAGAATCTGTCTCATACAGATGAGGAATTGGGATCTTCCCTGTCGTGGCTATATCAGGCGGCATCTGATGTCGCGCTATGGTTGCGTGATGATTTGCTTTCGGGGGATGAACTCAGTAACGGTTTGGTCGTCAGACAATTGCCAAAGAATGATTCCGATGCAATCGGGTTGCTGACGAAGGCTCAACCAGTGGCTGATGAGGTGTTTCCGATACAAGGTCGGGGGCAGATTGATGAAATCGGCAAACGATGGGTGAATAGCCAAGATCAGAGTAACTCTATAGCACCGTTCCGCGTATTCATCGTAAGAGCTGATGAACAACAGGATATGGCGGTCATACAGTGGCGTAATGAGGAATCGCTGAACGATTCCATTCATCCTGGCGACACTCTGGTTGTAGACGATACAGCAACGTTGTTCGATCGTGATTTGCATATCATTGCGCCAAAAACGGCTCAGTCAACGAATGATGTGTACAACCTGTGCCAAAGTCGTGGCGTCATACTCAGTCAGCAAGTTTTGGATTTGCAAGAGCAGAATCGTGTTCTGACTTCCGCGATAGAAGATTTACGTGAGAATTTGCAGAGGGATAGTGAATCGTCAGCAGGTGCTAATGAGGCCCAGCATAAGGCCAAGATGGATAATACCGACGATGCAGAACCGATGATGCTGGATTTGATTAAGGATGACCATGCACGCAATGTACTGGTTCGAATAATCAGCGAAACCAATAATCGGTTTGGGTGTACCCCGCAAGATCAGCAAACATTTTGGCAACAATACAATGCTGATAGCGTGCATGATGTCGTGCCGGTCGAATACGCCATATTCCCTGCTGTTACCCTTGACTACGGGGACAATCCATGGTTATTTGTCCAGTTGACTACGGACGCGATAGCAGATGGCGAAGCGTTGCAGGAGATACGTTCTCCTCGCCGTCACGGTAAGTCACTTGTGTATTTAAATACGTCAGACGGCCATCAGCAGTCTGTCGCGCAACGTGCCGAACGATTCATGAAAGTGTTGGATTTGCCGTCGTCACTCCAGCAAGATATTGCTGTAGCTTGTCGTCATCATGATGACGGCAAGAAGGATTTGCGTTTCCAAGAGCTATTGCATTATCGGCTCTCACGACCGGAATACTATCAACAGTCGAAGTATCTTGCTAAAAGCCGATATCGTTCAATTGCCCGGGAAGCTGTTGTACGCCGCGAGCTGAATCTGCAAGGATGGCGGCACGAGCAGCGTTCCGCAGCTGAATGTTGGGCCGAGAGGGATGCCTTACATGCCGTTGATGTCGAATTAGTGACACGGCTGGTGGGTACCTCGCATGGTCATGGTCGTTCATGCTTCCGTGACAATGCGGAACGATTGGTGCCTCCCGCCGAAATTGCAGCGGAGCAAGCAATGACTGCCGTGGACATCGAACGGATTCATGCAGCCGCCGAAGAGTTGTTTAATGGCGGCATGTGGGAGTGCATCGTGAATTGCACAAATCGTCGATACGGTTATTGGGGCGTCTCCTATTTGGAGGCGATTGTGCGTTCTGCTGACGTCACAATTTCTCAGGAAGGCAGGTGAACAATGGAATTGATAATCAACGGACGCTACGATGAAGCGTTTTCGCATCTGCTGTTGTTCGGATTGGCTTCGATATTGGAGGATGCTGACGATTCACGCATCTGCACCATCCGATGGATTGACCGTACTCATGCGGGTATTGATGTCAGTGACAATCTCTCTTGGGAGGATTGCGCAACTGTTATACGTGACCATGCCCATCGTTGGAGTATGTCATCGTGGCTCAATGCAAGTGATGTGTATTCGGTACCGGTGAAGTCCGGCAAATCGTCTAAAAATGCGGTTTCGGCAGCTAGAGCCACACTTAGTCCCCGGTTGGGTACTCCCTCTCCTGATGATCGGTGGCGGTTGCTGGAGTGCAATCGTGCTCGGGCAATTGATGATTTGCAGACGGATTTGGATCGTCGTTATATCGGTGCGCTTGGGGAACCCTCTTACTGGTCAGGTGACATGGCCGCGCAAGGGTATACGCCAGACCGTGGCGCTTCTCGGTGGGAGATGGTGACGCGCAACCGTGGGCAGGAGTTTATCTCCGGTCGTTTACTGCCGCTTGCAAAAGCGGTGGCGGAACGCAACGTGCAATCAATTGTTGAGGGACTGCGTGGTACCACGATTACGGATGAGGCGGGCAAGAACAAGCAGGATAGTCGTACCCCGACTGGATTGCGGCATCCGTCGCTTACTGACAATGCTCAGGCGTGGTGCGCATTGTTTGGTGTGTCAGCATTTCCTGTGATGAAAGGGGTATCGGCCCGACGTGGTGCCACAGCATCGCTCTTTCAATTGCCAAGATACGGTTCGTATGCGATATTGCCGGTTTGGTTACAGCCGTGGACGTTGCAAAAGTATCGTTCTGTTGTACGCAGTCAGGCATTGCTGATAGTTGGCATCGAGGCGGTGCTTGGTAACGACGATAAAGATGATGCGGTACGTGAGAAAGATGATGGAATGCTCAAGCGAATCGGTGCAAATAATGCCGCGATTAGTTTGAGCCGACAGTGGCTGAATGGCAAGGGCGTGGAATATGCCATGCTGTTTCCCCAGTACGTTTCTAGTAATTCTTCGGCACCGGAACGGTGGCTGAAAAAAGGAGAACTTGTACTGCTCGATAGTGAAAAGACCGATTATGAACGATGATCCAATTCCTATCAGTTTGGTTGCCAATTATATGTTCTGTCCACGTAGAGCATGGCTAGAAGCAGTCGGAGAACGAGTTGATTCAGCTCAGATGTCACAAGGCACCTATGACCATCGTAAAGTTGATTGTATTGCTGGAGCGGATGATTCGGATGATTATCGGGCAGTCAATGTGCGACATGAGGTATGGGGAGTAGCAGGCCGGCTGGATGCTGCAAAGATGACTGATGAAGGGGTGATAATTCGGGAGTATAAAGCAACACCTGTGAAACGCGCGATGATTGTCACTGATGCAATGCGCACGCAGCTTGCTTTGCAGGCAGCTTGTTTGGAAGATATGGGCTTTCGAGTTGCCGGTGCAGAGATTTTCTTTACAACCCACCACCGCAACGTCGAAGTGGAACTTGGCAGCGAAGATTACGAACGTGCCCATACTGCTGTGAAGGAAACTCGTGCATTAATTAATTCGGATTCCGCTCCGGAGCCATTAGAAGATGATGCGCGATGTATGAGATGCTCTCATGTTGGGGTTTGCTTACCAGAAGAACGTAAATTGACGTCCGTGCGCCATCGGGTGATGGTGACTTCACCAGATAATCAGGTTACACATTTGGCAACGCCGGGAGCGAAAGCATTTAGCAGAGCAGGCCGAATGGTGGTGCTAAAGAACGGTGAGGAAATCGCTTCGATTCCATTGGACACGATTCAAGGTCTGCAGGTGCATGGCAACACAGACCTTTCCAGTGGATTAATGAGGGAATTGATGTGGCGGGATATCCCTGTGCTGTGGTGTAGCGGCACGGGGCGGTTGTATGGGTGGACGATGCCGTCCTATGGACCCAATGGGTCAGCTCGTGTTCAACAGCACGTGGCTTCCCATGAGGGGCGTCTTGGCTTGGCCCGAGAATTTATTGTCGCTAAAGTGCACAACCAATCGGTATTATTGCGACGATCCGACCGGTCAAATCCGGTTCTTGAGCAGTTGTTACTAATTGAGAAAACAGTGCGCAATACTAATCGTTGGCAAGATGTACTTGGATTAGAGGGAAAAGCAGCCGCTCTATATTTCTCGCAGTTCGGCATGCTCATTAAGCAAGATAAACGTGAAGACTGGCCGTGGACTGCAAGAATGAAGAGACCCGCTCCTGATGCATTGAATTCGTTATTGGACTATACGTATTCGTTGTTGCTTTCTGATTGCATACGAGCGTTGATATCCTGCGGGCTAGATCCTCATGCCGGATTCTTACATAGCAGTAAAAGGAATAAGCCGGCGCTTGCACTTGATTTGATGGAGGAGTTCCGGGCTCCCGTGGCCGATTCTGTAGTGCAGACCGTGGTGAACAATGGTGAGGTTTCGCCAGACGGTTTTATCTATTCCTTAGGCTCTTCGGTACGTATGTCAGATATGGCGAGGAAATCGTTGATTGGTGCATATGAACGACGTATGCAGACTGAACTCACACATCCTATTTTTGGGTACAAAGCTTCATGGCGCAGAATCGTTGAAATTCAAGCGCGCATGATTCTGGGCTACCTGGACGGGACACAGCAAACGTATAGAGGTATTCGCATACGATAGGTGGGCTGCGGCAAAAGAATGAATGAACGTAGCATGAGGAACCAATAATATGAGCGATGAGCAGCGTAGTTATCTAATTGCTTATGACGTTAAGGATGACAGGCGACGCTCGCATGTTGCCAAGTTACTGCAGAGCTATGGAGAGCGTATGCAATACAGTGTGTTTCTGCTACGAATACGTCCCGCGAAGCTTATTGCAGTGCAAACAGTACTTGAAACTGAAATAGACTTATTGTCTGATTCCGTTGTGGTGTGTGATTTAGGACCAAGTAATCGCGTCAATCAAGCACTCAATTTCATTGGTGTGCGAGGTTACAAAGATATTGTCATTCCTACGATAATTTGACCGATGGGTGAAAATCCATACGGCTTATTTAAGGAATGTGATTTATTTTTTCGCGATATGCGATAGATGTTTGATAACTAAATAGTGGTACTAAGATAAGGGGGGTGCGGATGTTTTTTTTGACGGTCAGGCGGCCAGTCCAAGGTGTTTGCGGTATTGCACGGGGCTTATCCAGTCCAGTGACTTCTTGATCCTAGTCTCATTGTAGTGGGTCAGGTAGGTGTATTGCTTCAATGTTTGTTGGGCGGGTTCGGCAGTGTTTTTCCGCCCCTTACGCTTACGAAATCAACGGCTCGACGACGAACTGACATCCACGAAAACAGCAATAGCGCCTATTGTTTTTGCGAGATCTGAATCGCTCCTGAATGAGCTACTAGGCATTCGCAATGAGAATATAGCGGTTCTGTGGATCTGAGAATCGAGATTGCTATGTTAGAGGACGTAGCCGTCCTCCACCTCTCGCAGTTTTGTCGGGAAAACCTCCAGTGATACTATAAATTCGAGCCTGCCTTGCATACGTCAAAACGTATGCACTTCATTGAGGAGACCGTCGCCTGCTGATCCCGCACGGCAAAGCCATCTTGCATACGTCAAAACGTATGCACTTCATTGAGGAATCCAACAGCTCGAAACCATCTACCCGTCCACACCTCTTGCATACGTCAAAACGTATGCACTTCATTGAGGAGGTGCCATCGGTGACGTGTCCGCCTCGGACAAAATCCTTGCATACGTCAAAACGTATGCACTTCATTGAGGAAAAAAATCCGGAAGTATTTCCCGGCAATACGGGTACACTTGCATACGTCAAAACGTATGCACTTCATTGAGGAAAAACTAGCGACGGTTTCTCTGATGCTCATGAGCGCTTGCATACGTCAAAACGTATGCACTTCATTGAGGACGGACAAACACCCCCTCACCCTCGCTCAATTGAGCTTGCATACGTCAAAACGTATGCACTTCATTGAGGAATATAAGTTGGTGAGATTCATTCCCGCGTGTCGAGCTTGCATACGTCAAAACGTATGCACTTCATTGAGGAGCCTTGCAACAGCACGGGTTCGACCACGACAAAGCCACTTGCATACGTCAAAACGTATGCACTTCATTGAGGACTGGGATATATGGCCGCGAACGCGAACGCGGCGCACCTTGCATACGTCAAAACGTATGCACTTCATTGAGGAATACCTACGCGCACGAACCCACCGACACGACCGACACTTGCATACGTCAAAACGTATGCACTTCATTGAGGAAATCTGCCGACGTTCGGCGACAACCCGAACGACCGCCTTGCATACGTCAAAACGTATGCACTTCATTGAGGAGGGCACGGTATGCGCGTTCTTTCACCGTGGACAGAGAACTTGCATACGTCAAAACGTATGCACTTCATTGAGGATCCGTGGCCCGCCACCTTCGTCACGCTCTTGGGCACTTGCATACGTCAAAACGTATGCACTTCATTGAGGAGTGAAATGGAACGCGCGGGAGAGTCGCCGTTTGATGCTTGCATACGTCAAAACGTATGCACTTCATTGAGGAACGGCGCAAATGCCTTGGGTAATCCACGGGTATGATCTTGCATACGTCAAAACGTATGCACTTCATTGAGGAGTCTTGTAACCGCTGCTGGAACTGCCGCGATGATACTTGCATACGTCAAAACGTATGCACTTCATTGAGGAGCATTGTCCAACGTCTGCGCGGCACCGACCACCAGACTTGCATACGTCAAAACGTATGCACTTCATTGAGGAACCAAGGGTCAGGCTGACGCGACGTTTGCCAAGCAGCTTGCATACGTCAAAACGTATGCACTTCATTGAGGATCGTACCGTGGCGTGGACTACGGCGCCGACCGCATCCTTGCATACGTCAAAACGTATGCACTTCATTGAGGAGACGGCTTCAGCATCGGCTTCAGGCCGGTGGAAAACACTTGCATACGTCAAAACGTATGCACTTCATTGAGGACTTCGTCAGATCGCTCGACTGGTCCGGGCGAGGATTCCTTGCATACGTCAAAACGTATGCACTTCATTGAGGACAGTGGACGACCACGCGGGCCGCCAAATCACCCTTCTTGCATACGTCAAAACGTATGCACTTCATTGAGGAGGGCCTTCAACTTGTCGACCTCCTCCTGACGGGACCTTGCATACGTCAAAACGTATGCACTTCATTGAGGAGCAGTTCGAGTTTCCGGCACGTGACAGGCAGTGTGACTTGCATACGTCAAAACGTATGCACTTCATTGAGGATCGAGCAGGTAGGGGCTGAGCTTGTCTCGGTGGTCTCCTTGCATACGTCAAAACGTATGCACTTCATTGAGGAGAGACGGCGGCATGGCAGACCATGTGCCTGCTGTCCAACTTGCATACGTCAAAACGTATGCACTTCATTGAGGACATATCGGCCACATTCGGGAGTGCGCGTAGAGGCGGCTTGCATACGTCAAAACGTATGCACTTCATTGAGGAGCGGCCAACGACTCCTCTTCCTCCCGGCGGAGCAGCTTGCATACGTCAAAACGTATGCACTTCATTGAGGAACGAAATGGCGTGTCGACGAATATTCTGAATGCTGCTTGCATACGTCAAAACGTATGCACTTCATTGAGGACAGCAGACGACCGCCGACCTGAGCGCGTTGAAGCAGCTTGCATACGTCAAAACGTATGCACTTCATTGAGGACTATGGGGCGCTACTGGTGTCGGAAAAACCCGACATGCTTGCATACGTCAAAACGTATGCACTTCATTGAGGACGGACATACAGGGGTTCAGGCGTCACCCAAGCCGCGCTTGCATACGTCAAAACGTATGCACTTCATTGAGGAAATATGATTCCCGTAGACCCGGTGACACGACGACCACTTGCATACGTCAAAACGTATGCACTTCATTGAGGAATTCAGGGCGTTGCCGCATTCGTCCGCGAAGTCGACTTGCATACGTCAAAACGTATGCACTTCATTGAGGAGGAGTCCCGACCGTATGGTTGCAATTGGACTGAGATGCTTGCATACGTCAAAACGTATGCACTTCATTGAGGAGTTGATGATCTTCTGGTTCGCTCCGTCGCGCCCGCCAACTTGCATACGTCAAAACGTATGCACTTCATTGAGGAATGCTGGAAGGTAACGGCGTAGGGCATGGCAGAATCCTTGCATACGTCAAAACGTATGCACTTCATTGAGGATGGGTGCCCTTGCGCCAACACTGTCTTTCGCGCAGCCTTGCATACGTCAAAACGTATGCACTTCATTGAGGAGCACAAAAAGCTGCCCCCTGCTCAGTGGCGGGATCTTGCATACGTCAAAACGTATGCACTTCATTGAGGACCGGACGTACTGGTGTTCTTCAATGAGACGGCGAGCGCTTGCATACGTCAAAACGTATGCACTTCATTGAGGAAAGCCCCACGGACGTGCCCCGCCATACTCAGGAGAACTTGCATACGTCAAAACGTATGCACTTCATTGAGGACCGCTCCGGCGGCCAGAGTGTTCGTGGCCCATGAATGGCGCTTGCATACGTCAAAACGTATGCACTTCATTGAGGATCTGTCGAGTCGCATTCCGCCGATGACGCTGCGGACGCTTGCATACGTCAAAACGTATGCACTTCATTGAGGAGCCACAACATAGGGACAACCATAATGCGCGCGTTCGGGCTTGCATACGTCAAAACGTATGCACTTCATTGAGGATCGGGAGAACCGTCATACACGGCCCAACTCGGCATACTTGCATACGTCAAAACGTATGCACTTCATTGAGGATCGACCTTGGTCTGGGAATTGGGCACTTCGACGTACTTGCATACGTCAAAACGTATGCACTTCATTGAGGATCGTCGGCGGTGGTCCAGATGCCCATCAGCGAGAACTTGCATACGTCAAAACGTATGCACTTCATTGAGGAAACATTGGGCACCGACCCGGGTGTTCTGGTTACGGACTTGCATACGTCAAAACGTATGCACTTCATTGAGGAATAATAGTAGGGCCATACACCTTATTAGTGCATGACCTTGCATACGTCAAAACGTATGCACTTCATTGAGGATGTTGCGAGGGGCCGTGGGCCTTGACCTTGGTGACCTTGCATACGTCAAAACGTATGCACTTCATTGAGGAAAGCCACATCAGCCGAGAACAATGCGTATCCTTCTTCCTTGCATACGTCAAAACGTATGCACTTCATTGAGGAACGTAGATGCCTTGGCCGGGTTGGAGGTATGTGTACTTGCATACGTCAAAACGTATGCACTTCATTGAGGACCGCCAGCAGCGTGCACTGTTACGAGGCTTCTACGGTCCTTGCATACGTCAAAATGTATGCACTTCATTGAGGAGCGTTCCAACGGTCCATGCTGCCGTTGCCGTGCGGCGCTTGCATACGTCAAAACGTATGCACTTCATTGAGGAGTTACCGGAATTGTCAAGGCGATACTTGGGCAACGCACTTGCATACGTCAAAACGTATGCACTTCATTGAGGAAACCAGTTCATCGACATCCTCGTAAATCGTATCGGCCTTGCATACGTCAAAACGTATGCACTTCATTGAGGATCATCGACCACGTAGTCAAGTCAAAGGACAACCGGCTTGCATACGTCAAAACGTATGCACTTCATTGAGGAGCCGACCTGTTCGACGATGACCTGGATGCGGTGGGCCTTGCATACGTCAAAACGTATGCACTTCATTGAGGATAAGCGACCAGGACGCGAGGACCGCTAGCGAACGGTCTTGCATACGTCAAAACGTATGCACTTCATTGAGGATCGGTAATCCAGCAGCCGGATATGCCGACGAATCGGCCTTGCATACGTCAAAACGTATGCACTTCATTGAGGAGCGAGTGCGATGTGCATGTTCCCGTCGTTGTCGAGCTTGCATACGTCAAAACGTATGCACTTCATTGAGGAGGCGCGCGTCTGCACATGATTGTCGTCCCGCCCGGCCTTGCATACGTCAAAACGTATGCACTTCATTGAGGACTCAATATCTGGACTCAGATATACGGCGCGCTGGGTACTTGCATACGTCAAAACGTATGCACTTCATTGAGGAGACATGCCGTTGTATCGCATCCCGTTGGACGGTATCTTGCATACGTCAAAACGTATGCACTTCATTGAGGACATGAGATAGGCGTATTGCGATACAAAAAAGCCAACTTGCATACGTCAAAACGTATGCACTTCATTGAGGATTGGTGGGGGCTAGCTCGTCGTGGCATATGCTGACCTTGCATACGTCAAAACGTATGCACTTCATTGAGGATGGTCACGGCGATTCTGGGAGTGGAAAATCTGCACCCTTGCATACGTCAAAACGTATGCACTTCATTGAGGGAGTGTGAGGCATGAAAGAAAACTCTTACACTCTGGCCTTGCATATGATGTGACCTGGTTTTTTGTTCCGCATCTCCTATCAAGTGAGAGGAAATGCGGAACAAAAACCAGGTCACATCAATATCGATACACTTCCGTGTGAAGCTCGTCATAGTGGATTGCACGAAAAACAGGTAGGGGGCTTTCCGCCATCAACAGCGGAAAGCCCCCTATTCTTACGGTCTATCTGCCCTAATTAGAGTACCTCACTCCGCAGCAATCGCGGCCTTGAGCTCCTCGACCTTGTCGGTCTTCTCCCACGGGAACTCAACGTCTGTGCGGCCGAAGTGGCCGTACGCGGCGGTCTTCAAGTAGATCGGGCGCTTCAGGTCGAGCTCGTCGATGATGGCGGCGGGGCGCAGGTCGAAGACCTTGCGTACGGCGGCGGCGATCTGGCCGCGCGTCACGCCTTGCTCGGTGCCGAAGGTCTCCACGTTGACGGATACCGGGTCGGCAACGCCAATAGCGTAGGCGATTTGGATCTCGACCTTGTGGGCCAGGCCGGCAGCCACGATGTTCTTCGCAACCCAACGGGTGGCGTACGCGGCGGAACGATCGACCTTGGACGGGTCCTTGCCGGAGAACGCGCCACCACCATGATGGGCTGCGCCACCGTAGGTGTCGACGATGATCTTGCGGCCGGTCAGACCGGCGTCGGCCGCCGGGCCGCCCAGGATGAACGAACCAGTCGGGTTGACCAGCTGACGGTAGTTGTCATGCGGCACCTTGGAACCCAGCACCTCATCAAGCACCGGGTCAATCACGTGCTTCTTCAGCTCAACAGCAAGCCAATCCTGCGTAACCTCAGGATCGTGCTGAGTGGAGATCAGCACGGTGTCCAGACGAACGGGCTTATCGTCATCGTCATACTCAATGGTCACCTGGGTCTTGCCGTCCGGGCGCAGGTGCGGCACTTCGCCGGACTTACGAACCTCGGTCAGACGGAAGGCGAGGCGATGTGCCAAGTAGATCGGAAGCGGCATCAGCGTCGGGGTCTCGTCGGTGGCGTAGCCAAACATCACGCCCTGATCGCCGGCACCCTGTGCTTCGTAACGCTCTTCGCGGCTGGCGGCGGTCTCCTGATCGCCAGTCAGACGGGCAACGCCCTGGTTGATTTCGGCGCTTTGCTCGGTGATGGCCACCACAACGCCGCAGGAATCGGCGTCAAGGCCGACTTCGGAGGAGGTGTAGCCGATGTTGCGCAGGGTCTCGCGGACCTTGGACTGCACGTCGCAATATCCCTCAGACGTGACTTCGCCGAAGACCAGGAACACGCCGGTGGCGGCGGAGGTCTCCACGGCCACATGGCTGGACGAATCTTGGGCCAGCAAATCATCAAGAATGGCGTCGGAGATTTGATCGCAGACCTTGTCAGGGTGGCCTTCGGTCACGGATTCGGCGGAAATAAGCCGATGTTCTTCTGTCATATCATCCCTTTCTTCAGGACTTATCGCCCCGCGGGATGCGAGGCACAATGATACGGTGTCAATTTTTACTTGTCACTGTGGAAGCGGGCATAACTAAAGGCTCGTGCCAACCAGCGCGGTGGCGCGAGCCTTACGTCTTATTCGCTCCCGATGTTGAGTTATAGCCGATTGCGATAACTCAGGCAAGCGTGTCGCTCAAAATCAGTTGTGAGAGAACTCTCACACCATCATTCGGCGACGAACTGTCCAAACAATCCAAACGAATTGTCGGAATCGATCAGTTGCCCTCGTTGGCGTCGTCCTCGCCCAAGGTCTCCTCAAGCAGGCCCTCGTCGATTTCGCGGAAGGCGATGGACAGGGGCTTCTCATTGTTCTGGTATTCGACCAGCGGGCCGATGTTCTGCAGCAGGCCCTCGTTGAGCTGCGTGAAGTAGGAGTTGATCTGGCGTGCGCGCTTGGCGGCGAAAATGGCCAGCGCGTACTTGGAATCGGCGTGCTTCATCAGGTCGTCGATCGGCGGGTTCGCAAGACCGTCGGGTGTCGGGTCAGTACCAAAAGCCATTGTTCTTATCTCCAGACATTGGAAAATCTATCTCAACCGAAGCAAGTGTAGCCGTTTGGGGGGACTTCTGTCAGCCCTATACCGGACTCTCGCCAGAGGAATGTATTCCAAAAAAAATCTGTGAGAAACGTTACGTTTTTGAAAATTCCACTATTTGACTCTTGACAAGTGGCGTGTCCCTCGCAAAGGCTTGAATAGAACCATGACTGAAATGCGATCTGCAAAAATTATGTCAGGGCGCGTCTTTGCAGGCGCTCGAGCCCTTTACCGTGCTGCAGGCGTCAGCGGAGACGACATGGGCAAGAAGCCCATCATCGCCATCGCCAACTCCTTCGATGAGTTCCTGCCTGGCCACGTTCATCTGAACAAGGTCGGACGCATCGTTTCCGAGGCCATCCGGGAAGCCGGCGGCATTCCGCGCGAGTTCAACACGATGGCCGTGGACGACGGCATCGCCATGGGTCACACCGGCATGCTCTACTCCCTGCCCTCCCGTGACATCATCGCCGACACCGTCGAATACCAGTGCAACGCGCACTGTGCCGATGCACTCATCTGCATCCCGAACTGCGACAAGGTCGTGCCGGGCATGCTGATGGCCGCCCTGCGCCTCAACATCCCGACCGTGTTCGTCTCTGGCGGCCCGATGGAGGCCGGCACCACGGTGCTCGCCGACGGCACCGTCAAGAGCACCGACCTTATCGACGTGATGTACGCCACCGCCGACGACAGCGTCTCCGATGAGGAACTGCTCAACTATGAGAAGACCGTCTGCCCGACCTGCGGCTCCTGCGCCGGCATGTTCACCGCCAACTCGATGAACTGCCTGACCGAGGCCATCGGCCTGGCCCTGCCCGGCAACGGCACCATCCTCGCCTCCCACTCCTACCGCAAGGACCTGTTCGAGCGTGCCGCCAAGCAGGTCGTCAAGATCGCCCACCAGTACTACGACGATTCCGACGATTCCGTGCTGCCGCGCTCCATCGCCACCAAGGAAGCCTTCGAGAACGCCATGACCATGGATGTGGCCATGGGCGGTTCCACCAACACCGTGCTGCACATCCTCGCCATGGCCCAGTCCGCCGACGTGGACTTCACCCTGGACGACATCGAGCGTATTTCCCACACCGTGCCGTGCATCTGCAAGGCCTCGCCGTCCGGCAAGTGGGAGATTTCCGACGTGCACCGCGCCGGCGGCATCACCGGCATCCTCGGCGAGCTCGACCGCGCCGGCAAGCTGCACACCAACGTGCACTCCATCGACTATCCGACGCTGGAAGCCAAGCTGGCCGATTGGGACATCATGCGCCCGACCTGCACCGAGGAAGCCCAGCAGATGTACAAGGCCGCTCCTGGCCACATCATCTCCCCGGAGCCGTGGACCCACACCACCCTGTTCGATTCGCTCGACCGTGACCGCGCCAACGGCGCCATCCACGACATCAACCACCCGGAGATTCACGAAGGCGGCCTCGCCGTGCTGCGCGGCAACCTGGCCCCCGACGGCTGCGTGGTCAAGACCGCCGGTGTTCCGCCGGAGATCTGGAAGTTCCGTGGACCGGCTCTGGTGGTCGACTCCCAGGAGCAGGCCATCGAGGTCATTCTGAACGACACCCTGAAGCCCGGCATGGCGCTTGTGATTCGTTACGAAGGCCCGAAGGGTGGCCCGGGCATGCAGGAAATGCTGTACCCGACCTCCTTCGTCAAGGGCAAGGGCATCGGCAAGCAGGTCGCCATGCTCACCGACGGTCGCTACTCCGGTGGTTCCTCCGGTCTGGCCATCGGCCACATGGCGCCTGAGGCTGCCAATAAGGGCCCGGTGGCGCTTATCAAGAACGGCGACATCATCGATATCGATATCGAAGCCCGTTCCGTGAACGTCGAACTGACTGACGAACAGCTGGACGAGCGTCGTCGCGAACTCGAGGCTGGCGACGGCTACGTGGCTCACCGCAACCGCCACGTCTCCCAGGCGCTGAAGGCGTACGCCGCCTTCGCCCGCTCGGCCGACAAGGGTGCGACGCGTGACCCGGAGCTGATCAACAAGCTCTCCGGTCTCGACTGATCGCCGATTGCATAGCTGAAAAGCCCGGTATCTTCTTCGCGAAGATGCCGGACTTTGTTCTTTCTGGTCCGCCTGACGGCTCACACTCGCCTACAAACAGCCCACTGGGCTGTTTGTTATACGGCTCCAACCGGCCGA
>OAWY01000659.1_pt1 | contig 21096 bp, 10 predicted proteins | sample 1495591 | NCBI WGS metagenome assembly OAWY01 (sample SAMEA2580283, study PRJEB22360) | human gut metagenome | biome: human gut; feature: human-associated habitat; material: faeces | place: Denmark | collected 2008/2010
ATGCCTGTTATGGACGGACGTACTGCAACCTCGGAGATCCGGAAGTTCAATGCTGAAATTCCAATTATCGCCCTGACTGCTCATGCCTTTGATGCTGACCGGGTAGCTGCGTTGAAAGCCGGTTGTGATGATTATCTGGTGAAGCCGATCAATGGCGCGAAGTTGATGCAGACTCTGAAAGAGTATGGTTGTTGAAAGGATGGGATTAGAAATGTGCTGATCTGAAAAAGGGTATATTCTATTCTTTCTGTTTTTAATATATCAGTCACTTGTTTGTGGTGAAGGAAAAAACGCTCTGCATTTTGGATGAAAGAATGTAGGATTGTTTGTTATCCTGGATAATTCCTGTCTAAAAATAAATAATTCCTCTGTGTTGCTATCTATATGCTTACTGTTTGCCCGTATGTAGTTTGTTTTATCATTCTTTTTTGGTGCGTATATGATGATGAACTAGCCTATAAACAGGCTTTTCCGAGGGCTTTTATAACTTGGTCGGTGAGTATGGAAGGCTTTCTCGGTGAGGAAGGATGTGTTCCTCACCGAGGAATGGCTTATTGCTCACCGAGGAAAATCATTTATTTCTTTAAAGAAAACGCATATCATCTGAAAATATATGCTGTATTGTGGTAGTAATATGCATATATATGTGATAATATGGATGCTTTTAATTCCGGATTACCATCTTCAATAGTTTTGTTTTCTTTCTTAATCTGAAAAATAGAACATTTCTCTTGTTTGTTTGGAGGAATTGAAAGGGAGACGGCTTACTATAAAAGGCTATAAATCCGTAAAGTTTGGGATTGTTTTTTATGTTTATGGATTTAAATAGTTATCTTTGTACAAGAAAGGAGGTATATAATGACTGCTACAAAGAAAATAAAAACTCGGGAAGAACTTAGAGTTGAGGTAGTGAAGAAAATTACAGCTAATAAAAGAGATCCCCAATCTTTTCTAAAAAAAGCTGGAATAGTCTCTAAATCAGGTGAACTTACCAAAATTTATAGATGAAAGAAACATTATACTCACGTCGTTCTAATCTTGTTGTTGGCTTTCATGGTTGTGATCAATCAATTAAAGAACAAGTGTTTGAACATCTGGCGAGATTGGCAGCAGTTGCCGATCTTTCGGAAGAAAATCGTATCGCTTATGATAAGGCATTAGATCGATATAGAGTCAATCAAATCGTAGAGGAGGATGAACGGCGCAAAAACGAAGAGATGCGGAGAAAAGCGGCTGAAGAAGGGATGAAAGAAGGGCTAAAGGAAGGGATAAGAGAAGGAATAAAGGAAGGAATGGAGAAAGGGATGGAGAAAGGAGAGCAAAAGAAGCAAATTGAAATTGCTCGAAAGATGAGGGAGGACGGAATATCCATTGATACAATTATCAAATACACGGGTCTTCAATCTTCTGATATAGAAAACCTATAATATATCTTCGTAGGAAAATTGTTGTAGTTATATTAGGATAAAATATAAAAGAGGCGGGAATATTCAGGAATGAATACTTCCGCTTTCTTTTTTTGATTCGTAAGATGTCCAACAATGTCTATGATGTTTAGATATATCGATGAAATGGACGATTTTAGACAAATTTGGAAGAATCGTAGCTAAAATAGAACATTCTTTGCCTTTAATATAGCCTACATTTGTGATCGTGATTGTCAAAAGGGACAGCACAATTATTAAATAAAGCTAATCTTAATTATTAAATTTATGAGAAACAAATTCCTATTTCTTTGTCTCTTCCTTTTTGGAACGTTGACAGCTTGTAAAGACACAAAATGGGTAGACGTTCCAACTGGTACTCCTCCTGAAGGTGCAATCACAGGAAAACCTGGTGAACCGGAAGAACCGGATGATCCTACTGTAAAATCATTCATTAATTGCTCTTACATTCGGGGGGATTTTTTTGAAATAAACCGTATTTCGGCAGCCAGTATGGGTGCTTGTACGGATTTGATTTATTTGGCAGCGCGTCCTTATGCAAATGGTGAGGTAGCTTTTGAATTGCCGTTGAATGATGCGACGATGACAAACGTATCTCATACAGGCACTTTTCAAGGTCGTAATGGAGTGGTTAAATTTGAAGGAACAAGTTTTATGAATGGCGGTGATGGATTACTTCACTCTGCTGATGGGGCCTTTAATAAATTCACCTTTGGTACCTATATATATATAAGTGAATGGGTGGACGGAGCTTTTCTCTTTAAGAAAATGGATGGAAACTCCACGATCATTGCTTTTCAAATGGGTGCGACAGCTAATAGTTTGAAACTGTCTATTGGAAGTTCGGTTGCAACCGTTACCACTCCTGATCTGGCAACAGGCTGGCACTATATTGGGCTGACTTATGAACAGGGAACGGCGAAACTTTATGTGGATACAAACAATACTGCAATAAGTTTTGTAGGTGCTCTCCCTAATGAAGTACCTAATACACGTACTGATTTTTTGATTGGAGATAAATTTAAAGGTTATTTAGATGAAACTTTTGTAAGCAGTCTGGTAGTAGGTACATCAGGTAGAAATCCTATCACCTTTGACAATTGGAATAATTCCAAAATACTTGCTTACTGGAAATACGATGATGCCACGAAACCTGGCAAGGATTCACATTCCTGGCTGGGGCGTTTGAATAATATACGTACCGCTTTACAGGGACAACAGGGAGATAGAAGATTGCGCTTGGGCATTGCCGGTGGAGAATGGAAAAAGATGATGGCTGATGCCACTGCTCGCACAAGATTTGCTTCCGAGGTGAAGAAGATTATCGAACAATATGATTTTGATGGAGTTGATTTTGATTTTGAATGGCCTACAAATACGAATGAATTTAATAATTATAGTGCAACAGTTATCCAAATGCGTTCTACATTAGGAAAGTATGTTTACTTCACTGCGTCTTTGCATCCGGTTTCTTTTAAAATATCTCCGGAAGCTATTGATGCACTGGATTTTATCTCTTATCAATGTTATGGCCCTGCAGTGATGCGTTTTCCTTATGAGCAATTTGTAAAAGATGGAGAAATGGCTATAACATATGGAATTCCTAAGAATAAACTAGTGATGGGAGTCCCTTTCTATGGTTCTACGGGTAGTCTGATTGCTGCCTATTATGATTTCGTGAATGACGGTCTGGCTACTACGATTGAGGATACATATACATATAAAGGAAATACATATACTTTCAACAGTGTAGAAACGATTCGCAAGAAAGCGAGATATGTGTGTGAAGAAGGCTTTGCAGGTATTATGAGTTGGGATTTGGCAACGGATATTGACGTAACCAATAATAAGTCTTTGTTGAAGGCCATAAAAGAAGAGTTTGAATATTATGCGAATCCGACGGAATAAAAGAGAATCTAAATTAATCAAATACAATATTATGGAAAAAAAGAAGTTCATGCGAGTACAGAAATTTTTGATTCTGTTTCTGATACTCCTGCTATCCTTTCCTTTGAGTGCGTTGGCACAGCAACAAATGATAAAAGGACAAGTGGTAGATGATAAAGGTGAAACCATTATCGGCGCCACAGTGATGGTGAAAGGTTCTAAAGATGGGACGCTGACTGACATTGACGGTAACTTTTCCGTGAAAGGGAAAGTAGGTAACACATTGGTTATTTCTTATGTCGGTTTTACTCCCCTTGAAATAAAGGTGACAAAAGCAGAAGGCAACCGATTTACGTTAAAAGAGGATACAAAAGTCTTGGATGAAGTGGTAGTAGTAGGTATGGATAAACAGAAACGAAGCACCATTACGGCGGCGGTGGCTACTGTAGGTTCCGATGCTATTGTCAACCGTCCGGTTACTGACCTCACGAGTGCCCTTCAGGGTAATGTAGCCGGTTTAAACTTCTCTTCTGATGCGGTTGCTAATGGGGTAGGCGGTGAGACCGGTGCCGAAATTAAATTCAATATTCGTGGTATCGGTTCTATCAATGGAGGCGAACCTTATGTATTGGTAGACGGAGTGGAGCAAAGTTTGCAGAATGTGAATCCTGCCGACATTGAAACCATCAGTGTTTTGAAAGATGCTTCTGCTGCTGCCGTTTATGGTGCACGTGCCGCCTATGGTGTGGTTATCGTCACTACCAAAAGTGGTAAAAAGGAAAAAACACGTATATCATACAGTGGTACTGTAGGATTCAGTTCTCCTATTAATATGCCCCAAATGATGAATTCTATTGAATTTGCCAATTATCTGAACGAACGAGATGATAACGATGGAGTAAAACACTCGATTCCTGATGCGCTCATCGAAAAGATGCAGGGCTTTATGGAGAATCCTTATTCGGAAAAGTTCCCGGGCATAGGACCTAATGCGGACGGTACCGGTTGGGCAGGTTCTAAAGATGCTGTGTATGCCAATACCGACTGGTATGATTACTACTTTAAAAAAGCTTCCATCCGTCATTCTCATAATCTGAGCGTAACGGGAGGTTCTGATAAATTTAATTATTACGTAGGTTTGGGATATATTTACCAGGAAGGATTACTGGATCAAGTGGACGATAACTTGAGTAAGTACAATGTAAACTCGAAGTTTCAGATCCGAGCCAATAAATGGTTGAAGTTTAATTTCAATAATAACCTTTCGCTGAATATACTGAAGCGTCCGATGGCTAACCAGACCATTTTTTATGGAACTATCGGAAGCAGCTTTCCGAATTCTCCTACCCATCTTCCTGTAAAGTCGGAATATAATGACAATTCCGAATACCGTTATCTGAAACAATCGCATTATGTGCAGAACAGAATTTCTGATGCGATGTCGTTTGCCACTACGATTACTCCGCTGGAAGGTTGGGATATTGTAGGTGAAATGAAAGTACGCTTCGATGTGGAAAACAATGACTTCAAACGCGGATATCCCACTGCTGAAAAGCCTGACGGAACGTTGGATATAAGTAAGGGAACCAAGCAGGGGTATCAATATCCGGGCATGAACTGGAAAAACTCTAATTGGGGCTCTTATACACGCGGTAATACTTTCAACTACTACCTGTCTCCAAACGTATCGTCATCCTACACACATGCTTGGGGCGACCACTTCTTTAAGGCGATGGCGGGTTTCCAGATGGAACTGCAAGAAAATTCGAATGGTTATACTTATAAAGACGGATTGCTGACTAGTGATATATTCTCTTTTGTGAATGCTAACGGGCAAGTATTGGCAGGTGAAGACCGGACGCATTGGGCTACAATGGGTATGTACGCTAAACTGAATTGGAATTACAAGGAGATTTATTTTCTGGAATTCAGTGGACGTTATGACGGTTCTTCCCGTTTTGCTCCGGGAAATCGCTGGGGATTGTTCCCTTCTTTCTCAGCCGGTTATGACATTTCTCGTACCGACTATTTCAAAGCTTTGAATCTGCCGGTTTCTCAATTGAAAGTACGTGTTTCTTACGGTCGCTTGGGTAATCAGAACGGAGCGGGACTCTACGATTACCTTGGGATTCAGAGTTTGACCTCCGATTCACCCAATGCTTGGCTGTTGCCCGGTGTGCAAGCTACTCCTCAAAAAGGAACTTTAGCCACTACGCCTAAGATGATCAGTTCGTATATTACGTGGGAGAAGGTGGATAATGCCAACTTAGGTATCGACTTGATGTTGTTGGATAACCGACTGTCTATTACTGCCGATATTTATCAGCGTACCACGCGCGACATGATTGGACCTGCTGAAGCTATTCCGAATCTCGGAGGTATTAGTACGGATGACCGTGCGAAGGTCAATAACGCTACTTTACGTAATCGTGGTTGGGAATTGTCTGTAAACTGGCAGGACCAGTTGAAATGTGGTTTTAGCTATGGCATAGGATTCAATGTATTCAATTACAAAGCTGTTGTCACCAAATATAATAATCCGGAGGGGTTGATATACAACAATCATACCGGTTTGGCAACTAATAAAGGATATTATGAAGGAATGGACGTTGGTGAGATTTGGGGATATGAAGCGAATGATCTCTTTTTGTCCAATCGTGAAGTGGATGCATACCTCAGACAAGTAGATCTTAGTTTCTTTAAGTCCGGCGACAAGTGGCAACGAGGCGACTTGAAATACATTGATTCCGACGGTGACGGTAAAGTGGATCCGGGTAAGGGTACATTGGCCGACCATGGTGATTTGAAAATTATCGGTAATGCCACTCCCAAATACAGTTTCGGTATCAATCTAAACGTAGGATATAAGGGATTTGAAATATCCACTTTGCTGCAAGGAGTTGCCAAGAGAGATTTCCCGATGGCCGCCAGTACTTACCTATTCGGTGGTAAAGAATGGTTCAAGGAGCATCTCGATTATTTCAGTCCCGAGAATCCCAATGGATATCTACCTCGACTGACGACCGATGCCCAGACAACGAATGCCAATACGGGATACAATACTACCCGCTATATGCTGAATGCGGCATATATGCGTATGAAGAACTTGACAGTATCCTATACTTTTAAGCCTCAATTGTTGAAGAATATTGGACTAAGTAACCTGAAAGTATACTTTACATGCGATAACCTGTTTACCATCAGTAAACTGCCGAATCAGTTTGATCCGGAAACCCTTAATCAGGTGAACGCGTGGGCAGGCGGAAGTAACGCGGCTGCTCCGGGACTTACCTCGGCTCAAAATCAGAATGGTAACGGAAAGGTGTATCCGATGAACCGTAATTTCGTGTTTGGACTTGATTTTACATTTTAATTAAAGAGGAACGCTATCATGAAAAATAAAATAATTATCCTGACTGTTTTTGCAGGCTTACTGTTGTCGGCGTGTTCCGACTATTTGGACCGTAAACCCTATACGCAGCCTAACAATGAAGATTTCTTGAAAACCAGAGAGAATGTAGAGAGCTATATAAATAATTTGTATACTTCTCTACCGGCTCCGGCTCAATATGGTATTGGTGTCAGAGGAGAAGAGGTGAACAGTGACAATATCCTTTCGGAAAAGTATGATATGCGCCTGAATGGAGAGAATAATCAATTCAGTGGTTCTGACGATTGGAATAAAGGCTATAAAAACTTGCGTATGGTGAATTACTTTTTCCATTATTACGCAGTTTCCGAGGTGGACGAGACGGACGAAGTGCTTTCATTGAGAGGGGAAGCGTATTTCTTCCGTGCTTATTGGCACTTCTATCTGCTCACACGTTTTGGTAATATTCCCATTATGGATGACTTCTGGGATGGCAATGCTACGTTGGGCGGTTTGCAAATTCCGGCGACAAAACGTGCGGATGCAGCCCGTTTCATCCTGAACGATTTGAAAGCGGCTATTGGGTTGATACCGGAGGCTCGTGCTAATTTACATTCCCGCAGTAAATACAGTGGATTGCGTGTCAACAGAGAAACGGCCATGATTCTGGCTATGCGAGTTGCTTTGTACGAAGGTTCGTGGGAGAAGTATCACAAAGGAACTGATTTTGCAACGGAAGATAACTCTGAAGAGTTTTTTAAGGAAGTGATGAACTGGGGAGATCAATATTTGTTCCCGGTCGGACTGACTTTGCATATGACAGCAACCAATCCGAAAGCTACCAATATAGATGACGCTTTTTCGGAGCTATTCAATTCAAACGATCTTTCCAACATTAGCGAAGTGACTTTTTGGAAAAAATATTCAATAGCTGATGGCGTGTTCAATACCGTTACTCAACAGCTTAGCGGTGGAGTAACAGATAATGTGAAGCCTTCGGGACTATCCAAGTCTTTGGTGGATAACTTTCTGAATGTGGATGGTACGCCGGTTGACCCAACCGATGAAAAGTATAAGGACTTTAATGAGGTATTTAAAGATCGTGACGGAAGACTTTTGGCCATGGTGATGCATACCGGTTGTAAGTTCAAATCTAATAGCTTGATGAATGTGAGAGCGTATGACGAGACAGGTACCGAAGAAGAACAAAAGGAAAAGAATAAAGATATTTCATCTCCGCGCTTGAATGGGGATGGTATTTACAAGAACGTGACCGGGTTCCATACTCGCCTTGGCATTGATACGACCTATGTAACCGGCAATTGTGAAACGGCTCATGTCATGTTCCGCTATGCCGAAGGATTGCTTTGTTATGCTGAAGCTGCCGCCGAATTGGGGCTGTATAACGATGGCGTGGCAGAGAAAACATTGAAGCCATTGCGTCAAAGAGCCGGTGTGGCCTATGTTACTCCGGCGGCTGATCCTCACTTCCCTTTCCAAGGCCTGCCGCCGGCAGTGCAGGAGGTACGTCGGGAAAGACGCTCAGAGCTATCTCTGCAAGGTTTTCGTTTGGATGACTTGATGCGTTGGAGGGTAGCCGGAACGTTGAAAGGTGTGGAAGGACGCGGACGTGGAGCTTATCTGGGCAAAGACGGTGTGCTTTATCTGAGCTTTTCGCCTGCATTGCGGAAAGAAGGACTGAATCATGTACTGACAGATAATGAAGGATGGATGGATCCGTTGAAAGAGTACTTGCCTGAAGGCTACAAGTTTAATGAAGATCGTGATTACTTGTTACCCATACCACCGGATGAAATCCAGATGGACCATGAGCTGAATCAGAATCCGGGATGGCCGACTAAGTAAGGGAACTGAATAAAATTCATTTATGATAATTAGATAGATAAAGATATGAAGAACATATTATATAAAATATTTCCGATATGCTTGTTGACCATGGGGTTGACTGGGTGTGAGGAAGAAACGAAATACCGCCCTCTGCCGGAAATCGTGCCATTAACGATGAGCATCAATGACAACGCATTTGCGATGGGAGAACACTTGAAAGTGAATATTAATGTGGAACCGGATGCTGATGGCAAGGAGGTTGTAGCAAATGAAGATTTTGATATTTACTTTACGGCGAAAGCCGGAACGGAGGATGCTTCGAATGTATTCGAACAGTTCAATGGAATCGTTACTTTTCCGAAGGGGGAGAAACAGATTCAGGTGGATTTTCCGATAAAGGCATCCGGACTGACGGGTAGTACTGCTATAAACTTTACGGCTTTTGCCCGTGGTTATAAGATGGAAGGCTCCAGTCAGGTAATTAAGGTTTCCGATTATTATCGGATAATGGCATCATTGGAGAACAATGCGGAGAATGTAGTAATGGAAGGTGGTAAGTTTGTATTAGTTGCAAAGATTGAAAAACCAAGTTCCGTACCTCTTAATATGAAAATTACTCCGAAAGAAGGGGAAGGAGATAGGTATGAAAATTTACCTTCTACATTAACAATTCCTGCAGGAAGAACTTCGGCAAAAAGTGATGCTGTAACTATTAAACAGGATTTTGAAATGACAGGGGATTTGCAACTGGTATTGAATCTGGAGAGTGATTCTCCAGCGAATCCGATGATAAATTCTACTCTGACTATAACTATGACTGATTTGGAATCTATGGGAGATCCTAATCTGTTTGATATAACGAAGGTGTATGAATTCCCGGATAGGCCGTTTATGTCTGATAAAAATAAAACTGCAATTGAAAGTTGGTTTACGGGAGATAAAATAGCTATGAATAAGAATAGCGCTCATCCCACTTCAGCTTTGAAAGATAAAGATTGGGTATTATGCAATGCGATAGAGTTCCATTATATTAATAATAGTTTTAGTGGCGGAAATAATACCCCTAATGCTTTCGGACATCGTATTTCTTGGGCCTTTTCTGATATTAATGATGCACCGTCACAGAAAATACAAGCTGTGAATAATGCAAAATGTACAAATATAACCAATGAAGGTATTTTAAATATGTGGGTGGATAAAAATGTTCAGGGGACTGGTGCCATGACTGCTACCAAGGATTACGGTGTCGCCGCATTGCAATGTTCTAAATTTGGTGGTATTTTTGCCCCACAACATACTCGGTTCTTTCCTGGTATGAGAATTGAAGTGAAGGCGCGTTTGAGAGGAATACGGACTGGTTTTGTTCCGACAATCGGACTTAAAAATCAGAAAAATTCCCTTCCGAACACGAAAGATGAGATCGATATTCTCAAGAACACTCAAGGTTCTGTAATTACTCAGGCTGTAACTGTTGATAATGAGATAGGTTCAAAGAGTGTAGCAATACCTCAAGCGAATGAATGGAATGTATATTGGGTGGAACTTGTGGATGAAAATATAATCAATTTAGGAATTAATGGAGCAACCAATCTGACTGTGAATCGTACACAATCTCCTGACAGGTGGCCATTCGACAAGGCTGGAACTCCTGCTACTGCTAATCCTGATCCTGCTACTGCTGCTGGTGGCAGTGCCGGTCTCTACTTCTTTATGAGATTGGCTGAAAGCTCGGAACGGGCTGCTGGTAAAGCGCCTGAAGGTTGGGATAATGTACTGAAAAGTATTGCCAATTGTGAAACGGATGATAATACGCCTCGAATGGAAATTGATTGGATTCGTATCTATACAAATAAGAATTATGTACAGACTGATGCTGAAAAAGTCTGGGCTAATCAGTTATTTTATTAATGCTATCTCTTTCAATTAGCTTTCAATAGTGTGAAATGAATTTTATGCCGGAAGCTATCGTTAGAAGGCGATATGCTTCCGGCTATTTATTAGTCAATTATGCAGAAATGGAGATTATTGGAAATTAAATGGTAATTTGTGGAAGTTAAATAGATGGCTGTCCTCTATCTTTGCTGACACAATCTTATACAAATTAGTATTTATGGAAAAACTGCAACCAAACTTATTCTTTCCTTTAGCAGGAGTAGCAGCTGTAGCTTCCCTTGCTTCCTGTTCAAACAAGCAAAAGCCTGTGGAGCAGAAACCTTTGAATATCGTCTACATTATGACAGACGACCACACAGCTCAAATGATGAGCTGTTACGACACACGCTACATGGAAACACCCAATCTCGACCGCATTGCTGCCGATGGTGTACGCTTCACTCAAAGTTTTGTAGCCAATTCATTAAGCGGTCCCAGTCGTGCCTGCATGATAACAGGTAAACATAGTTGTGCTAATAAATTCTATGATAATACCACTTGCGTATTCGACAGTTCGCAACAAACTTTTCCGAAGCTGTTGCAGAAAATCGGTTATCAGACAGCACTGGTAGGTAAATGGCATCTTGAAAGTTTGCCTTCCGGTTTTGATTACTGGCAGATTGTCCCCGGACAAGGCGACTACTACAATCCGGATTTCATCACACAGAACAATGACACTATCCAAAAACATGGATATATCACGAACCTTATCACTGACGACGCCATTGACTGGATAGAAAACAAACGCAATCCGGAGAAACCTTTCTGTCTTTTGATTCACCACAAGGCTATTCACCGTAACTGGTTGGCAGATACTTGCAATTTGGCTTTGTATGAGGATAAAACTTTCCCATTGCCGGATAATTTCTTTGACGATTACGAAGGACGCCCTGCCGCTGCCGCACAAGAGATGAGCATTATGAAAGACATGGACATGATTTATGACCTCAAAATGCTTCGTTCTGACAAAAAGACCCGTCTGAAATCCTTATATGAGAAATATATCGGTCGTATGGATGAAGCACAACGTGCTGCATGGGACAAATTCTACACCCCAATAATAGACGACTTCTATAAACAGAACCTGCAAGGCAAGGAACTAGCCAACTGGAAATTCCAGCGTTATATGCGCGATTATATGAAGACGGTGAAGTCGCTGGACGACAATGTAGGTCGTGTACTCGACTACTTGAAAGAGAAAGGATTACTGGATAACACACTTGTTGTCTATACTTCCGACCAAGGATTCTACATGGGCGAACACGGTTGGTTCGACAAACGTTTCATGTATGAAGAATCCATGCGTACACCGCTTATCATGCGTCTGCCGAAAGGATTCGACCGCAGGGGAGACATCACTGAAATGGTGCAGAACATCGACTATGCACCTACCTTCCTCGAATTGGCAGGAGCAGAGATTCCTTCAGACATACAAGGTGTATCTCTCGTCCCCTTGCTGAAAGGCGAACATCCGAAAGATTGGCGGAAGGCTCTCTACTATCATTTCTACGAATATCCCGCTGAACACATGGTGAAACGTCATTACGGTGTACGTACAGACCGCTATAAACTGATTCATTTCTATAATGATATCAACTGGTGGGAACTCTATGACTTGCAGGCAGACCCGTCGGAAATGCACAATCTCTACGGACAACCTGAATATGAACCGGTAGTGAAAGAACTAAAAGAAGAAATGCTGAAACTTCAGGAGCAATACAATGATCCTGTCCGCTTCTCACCGGAGAGAGACAAGGAATAATACCAATGTACATACGCCATGAAAAAATACATCTTAATCATTCTCATACTGCTTTCGCCACTGACAGCGTTTTTGCAGGCTGATAACTTAACATCCCCTTTAATTTCAATAGTACCACGCCCGACACAGATTGTGCCGGGCCGTGGTAACTTCACCTTTTCAGCCCAAACGGTGTTTGCGGTAGAAAGTCAGGAACAAGCCGTGATTGCTCGCAATTTTATTGACTTGTTTACTCGTGCTGCCGGAATAACTCCTGCTTTGAATGTCGGGCGTGAAAAGGGACAAGTCCGTTTTGTGACGGATTCTTCTTTAAAAAGTGAAGCCTACTTACTGGAGATTACGCCGGAACAGATACTCATTAAAGCTTCGGATACAAAAGGCTTTTTCTATGCCCTGCAATCTATCCGCCAACTTCTGCCGGCTGCCATAGAATCGGAACAACCGGTCCGGAATGTCGATTGGAGAGTTCCGGCAATGACGGTTCAGGATGAACCCCGTTTCGGTTTCCGCGGATTACTGTTGGATCCGGTACGTTGTTTTATCCCTAAAAAGAATGTACTGCGAATCATTGACTGTATGGCGATGCTGAAAATAAACAAACTTCATTTTCATCTGACAGACGATAACGGCTGGCGGATTGAAATAAAGAAATACCCCCGTTTGACGGAAATAGGAGCGTGGAGAGTAGACCGTACAGATGTGCCTTTCCACTCACGTCGCAACCCGGAACGGGGAGAACCTACTCCGATAGGCGGTTTCTACACGCAGGAGGACATCCGGGAAATTGTAGCTTATGCAGCCGACAGACAGATAGAAGTCATTCCCGAAATAGATGTACCGGCACACAGTAACTCTGCTCTGGCTGCTTATCCCCAGCTTGCCTGTCCGGTTGTGAAAGACTTTGTCGGTGTACTTCCCGGACTGGGAGGACGAAATTCCGAGATTATCTACTGTGCGGGAAATGATAGCGTATTTACATTCTTGCAAGATGTTTTTGACGAAATTCTAGAGCTTTTCCCTTCTCGCTATATTCATGTTGGTGGAGATGAGGCGCGAAAGACAAACTGGGAGAAATGCCCGCTTTGCCAAAAACGGATGAAAAAACAGCGTTTGGCCAATGAAGAAGATTTGCAGGGTTACTTCATGAAACGTATCAGTGATTATCTGCGTAAGAAAGGTCGTGAAGTGATTGGCTGGGATGAGTTGACAAACAGCTCTTTTCTTCCTGAAGAATCTATTATCCTCGGTTGGCAGGGAATGGGAACGGCTGCCCTGAAAGCTGCCGAAAAGGGACATCGTTTTATCATGACTCCGGCGCGTGTCTTATACTTGATTCGTTATCAGGGACCGCAATGGTTTGAACCGGTAACCTATTTTGGCAACAATACCCTGAAAGATGTTTTCGATTACGAACCTGTACAGAAGGATTGGAAACCGGAATATGAGTCTTTGTTAATGGGAGTACAGGCTTGTATGTGGACAGAGTTCTGTAATAAACCCGAAGATGTGGATTATCTTTTGTTTCCCCGCCTGGCCGCTTTAGCAGAAGTGGCATGGACGCCCGCAGGAACGAAGGACTGGTCTGGATTCTTGAAGCGGATGGACGCATACAACGCGCATATTGCGGAAAAAGGAATTGTCTATGCCCGTTCAATGTATAACATACAACAGACGGTGACATCAGTGGACGGACATTTGGAAGTGAATTTGGAATGTATCCGCCCGGATGTAGAGATTCATTATACACTGAACGGAAGTAATCCGGCAATGTCTTCTCATCGTTACGACGGACCTATCCGTGTGACGAAGACACAAATGGTGAAAGCCGCTACCTTTATGAACGGCAAGCAAATGGGAGAAACTTTAGACTTGCAACTCACATGGAACAAAGCTACGGCAAAACCTTTGCTTGGCAATAAGAAGAACGAAATGTTGTTAGTCAACGGATTGCGGGGAAGCCTGAAATATACTGATTTTGAATGGTGTAACTGGAATCAAAATGATTCTATATCTTTCACGATAGATTTGCAGGGGCGGGAGATTTTGAATAAATTTGCCATCGGTTGCATTACGAATTATGGAATGGGAGCACATAAACCGAAGATGATTCGCGTAGAAGTTTCCGATGACAATCGAACCTACCATACTATGGGAGAATTGAACTTCTCTCCGGAAGATATCTATCTGGAAGGAACTTTTAGAAATGACTATTCGATAGATATGGGCGGAGTATCTGCCCGTTATGTCCGAGTGACGGCGGAAGGTGCGGGGATATGTCCCGACGAGCATGTCCGTCCCGGTCAGGAAGCGAGAGTCTATTTTGATGAAGTGATTATAGAATAGTAATCAAATAGTTAAAAACAGCAATTAAGTGTTCTTGCAGAATAATCTTATATTATTAGAGACGGATTACACGAATTTCACGGTTTTTAGAATGATGAGTATATAAAATAATAGCGTCAATCAGCTTAATCTGTGCCTAATTTATTATATAAACCAATTATGATGACATGCTTATGAATATTAGCTTAAAGAAACGAACTCTTTTAGTTCTATTGTCAGGACTGACTGCTACTTTCACTTTAGCGCAACAACAACCGTTGCCCGAATGGCAAAGCCAGTATGCGGTGGGACTGAACAAACTCGCTCCTCACACATACGTATGGCCTTACGCCAACGCTTCCGACATTGAAAAGCCGGGAGGGTATGAACAGTCTCCTTTTTATATGAGTCTCAATGGAAAGTGGAAATTCCATTGGGTGAAGAATCCCGATAACCGTCCGAAGGACTTTTACCAACCTTCTTATTATACAGGAGGATGGGCGGATATCAATGTGCCCGGTAACTGGGAACGCCAGGGGTATGGCACGGCTATCTATGTCAACGAAACGTATGAGTTTGATGATAAAATGTTCAACTTCAAGAAGAATCCGCCGCTGGTGCCTTATGCGGAGAATGAAGTCGGCTCCTACCGACGTACCTTCAAAGTGCCTGCCGACTGGAAAGGACGCAGGGTAGTACTGTGTTGTGAAGGAGTCATTTCTTTCTATTATGTATGGGTGAATGGAAAATTACTTGGCTATAATCAGGGATCAAAGACGGCTGCCGAATGGGATATTACAGATGTCCTCAATGAAGGCGAAAATGTGGTTGCTTTGGAAGTGTATCGCTGGAGTTCGGGTGCTTATCTGGAATGTCAGGATATGTGGCGTTTGAGTGGTATCGAACGTGACGTGTATCTTTACAGTACTCCCAAACAGTACATTGCGGATTATAAACTGAATGCTTCTTTAGAAAAAGAGAAATACAAAGATGGTATTTTCGGACTTGAAGTGACCGTAGAGGGACATTCTGCTATATCTGGAGCTACTTCTATTGCTTATACCCTGAAAGACGCCGATGGCAAAGCTGTCCTGCAGGATGCTATCCGGATAAAATCCCGCGGATTGAGCAATTTTATCACGTTTGATGAAAAGAATATTCCCGATGTAAAGGCTTGGAGTGCAGAGCATCCTCATCTTTACACATTAATACTCGAACTGAAGGATGAACAAGGCAAGGTAACCGAACTGACTGGTTGTGAAGTCGGCTTCCGTACCTCGGAAATCAAAGACGGACGTTTCTGCATCAACGGCGTTCCGGTATTGGTGAAGGGAACCAACCGACACGAGCATTCTCAACTGGGACGTACCGTGAGCAAGGAGCTGATGGAACTGGACATCAAACTGATGAAGCAGCACAATATCAACATGGTGCGTAACTCGCATTATCCTACACATCCTTACTGGTATCAACTTTGCGACCGTTACGGTTTGTACATGATTGATGAGGCAAACATCGAATCTCACGGAATGGGATATGGTCCTGCTTCCCTAGCCAAGGATAGTACCTGGCTGACTGCACACATGGATCGCACTCACCGGATGTATGAACGTTCTAAGAATCACCCGGCTATCGTTATCTGGTCATTGGGAAATGAAGCAGGAAACGGAATTAACTTCGAACGTACTTATGACTGGCTGAAATCGGTAGAGAAAACTCGCCCTGTACAGTATGAACGTGCCGAATTGAACTATAATACGGATATTTACTGTCGTATGTACCGCAGTGTAGACGATATCAAAGCATACGTAAAAGAGAAAGACATCTACCGCCCTTTCATTCTTTGTGAATATCTTCATGCGATGGGCAACAGTTGCGGCGGACTGAAAGAATACTGGGACGTATTTGAAAACAATCCGATGGCACAAGGTGGCTGCGTTTGGGACTGGGTGGATCAGTCATTCCGCGAAATAGACAAGAATGGTAAATGGTACTGGACGTATGGCGGTGATTACGGACCGGAAGGAATTCCAAGTTTCGGAAACTTCTGCTGTAACGGTTTGGTGGGCGCCAACCGTGAACCGCACCCGCATTTGCTCGAAGTAAAGAAAGTATATCAGAACATAAAAGTAACGCTGGCGAATCAGAAGAATCTGACTATCCGTGTCAAGAACTGGTATGATTTCTCTAACTTGAATGAGTATGTACTGAACTGGAATGTGACGGCAGATAATGGCAAGATTTTGGCGGAAGGTACAAAAACGGTTGATTGTGCACCACACGCTACTGTTGATGTTACTTTGGGTGCTGTAAAACTTCCGAATACAGTCCGTGAGGCTTATTTGAATATCAGCTGGACCCGTCGTGAAGCTTCTTCAATGATAGATAAGGATTGGGAGGTGGCATACGACCAGTTTGTATTTGCCGGTAATAAGAACTACACAGGCTACCGTCCGCAAAAAGCAGGTGAAACGACTTTCACCGTTGATAAGCAAACAGGCGCGCTGACTTCATTGAACTTGAACGGCAAAGAATTATTGGCTACTCCGCTGACATTGAGCCTTTACCGCCCGGCAACGGATAATGACAACCGGGATAAGAACGGCGCACGCTTGTGGCGTGATGCGGGATTGGATTGTCTGACCCAGAAAGTAGTGTCATTGAAGGAAAGTAAGACTTCGACCACTGCCCGTGTAGAAATTCTAAATGCAAAAACGCAAAGGGTAGGAATTGCTGACTTTGTTTATTCACTGGATAGAAACGGTGCACTGAAAGTACATACAACTTTCCAACCCGACACGACCATCGTGAAATCAATGGCACGCTTGGGATTGACGTTCCGTGTGTCGAACGCCTACGATCAGGTTTCTTACTTGGGACGTGGAGATAATGAAACCTATATTGACCGCAATCAGTCCGGTAAAATCGGTGTATATCAGACCACACCGGAACGGATGTTCCACTATTATGTTGCTCCGCAATCTACAAGCAACCGCACCGATGTACGTTGGGTGAAGTTGGCAGATACTTCCGGCGAAGGTATCTTTGTTGAGTCGGATCGTGCTTTCCAGTTTAGTATCATTCCTTTCTCGGATGTATTATTAGAGAAGGCCCGCCATATCAATGAACTGGAACGCGATGGATTGCTGACAGTGCATCTGGATGCTGAACAGGCAGGTGTGGGAACGGCTACTTGTGGTCCCGGAGTATTACCGCAATACTTGGTTCCATTAAAGAAACAGAGTTTTGAATTTACCCTTTATCCGGTGAAATAGATACTAAATCAATAGGTTATTTAGATTATATATAAAGGTGGGGGTTACACTGATTGGATGGAATGTCGTAAGAAAATATTCCATGAGAATCGTGAAATCTGCACCTTTATTTTATCTTTGTACGATTGCAATAATTAATAGACCATGAATAAACTACTAACCTCTCTTTTATTGTCTGTTACTCTCATGAGTGGAGCGCAGGCGCAGAAAAAAGAAAATTACTATGTGAAGCATGTTGAATTTCCTCAAAGTGCAACTATCGAACAGAAGGTTGATATGGCAGCGCGGCTGGTACCTACTCCACAGCAATACGCTTGGCAACAAATGGAATTAACAGCTTTCCTTCATTTTGGTATCAACACCTTTACAGGACGTGAATGGGGGGACGGGAAAGAAGATCCCGCGCTCTTTAATCCTTCGGAACTGGATGCTGAACAATGGGTACGTACCCTCAAGGAAGCCGGCTTTAAAATGGTGCTTCTGACTGCAAAACATCACGACGGTTTCTGCCTTTGGCCAACGGCTACTACCAAACATTCCGTGGCCTCTTCTCCCTGGAAAAACGGACAAGGCGATGTAGTGAAAGAACTTCGTGCTGCCTGTGACAAATATGATATGAAGTTTGGAGTATATCTTTCTCCCTGGGACCGGAATGCGGAATGTTATGGAGACTCTCCCCGTTACAATGATTTTTTTATTCGGCAATTGACGGAATTGCTCACCAATTATGGTGAAGTACATGAAGTCTGGTTCGACGGGGCGAATGGAGAAGGTCCGAACGGAAAGAAGCAAGTGTATGACTGGGACGCTTTTTACCAAACCATCCAACGCCTCCAACCCAAAGCTGTGATGGCAATTATGGGGGATGATGTCCGCTGGGTCGGAAACGAGAAAGGAGTAGGCCGTGAAACGGAATGGAACGCAACTGTGTTGACTCCCGGTATATATGCCCGTTCACAAGAGAACAACAAACGTTTGGGTGTTTTCAGTAAAGCAGAGGATTTGGGAAGTCGTAAGATATTGGAGAAAGCTACGGAATTATTCTGGTATCCTTCGGAAGTCGACGTATCTATCCGTCCGGGATGGTTCTATCATGCGGAGGAAGATGGTAAAGTGAAATCTTTGAAGCATTTATCAGATATTTATTTCCAGTCGGTAGGATATAATTCAGTGCTCCTGTTGAATATTCCACCTGACCGGAGGGGACTGATTCATGAAGCTGATATCAAGCGGTTGAAAGAGTTTGCTGATTATCGGCAACAAACGTTTGCTGACAACCGGGTGAAAAACGGAAGAAAATACTGGAGCACTACTTCGGGCGGTGAGGCTGTCTATGCCTTGAAGTCCAAATCGGAAATCAATCTGGTCATGTTGCAGGAAGATATAACGAAAGGGCAGAGGGTAGAGGCTTTTACTGTGGAAGCCTTGACGGATAATGGCTGGAAAGAAGTAGGAAAAGGTACGACGATAGGATATAAACGTATGTTGCGCTTTCCGGCAGTTAATGCCAATAAGCTCCGGGTGAGAATAGACGAGTGCCGGTTGACTGCTTACGTTAGTCAGGTTGCCGCTTATTATGCAGAACCTTTGCAGGAAGAAACAACGAAAGAAGACTGGAATAATTTGCCGCGTTCCGGATGGAAACAGGTTGCTGCTTCTCCATTAACGATTGATTTGGGGAAGACGGTAACATTGAGCAGTTTCACGTACGCGCCTTCAAAAGCGGAGGCAAAGCCGACGATGGCATTCCGTTATCAATTCTTTGTAAGCATGGATGGTAAGAGCTGGAAAGAAGTGCCTGCCAGTGGAGAGTTCAGCAATATTATGCATAATCCGTTGCCACAGACGGTTGCTTTCAGTCAGAAAGTACAGGCACGTTTCATTAAACTGGAGGCCACTACACCTGATGCTACCGTTGCTAAAGTAAATATGAATGAAATAGGGGTGATGGTGATTCCCTGATGGAGCCCTCATCGAAAAATGATATGCTTAGAGAGTAGCAGTGGAGACCGGTGTCTTGATTCTTGATAAATCGGATACTAGTCTCTTTTTTTCTAAACCAAATGAATATTTTACTGTTATTTATAAAAAAAGACAGAAGTTATGTTAGTAGTAGATTTAGGAAAATGGATGAATAAAACCCTCATTAATTGGGGAATAGATCCGGCAGTTGCCGATCGTTTTGATGAGACTATTATGGCTTTACTGATGATAGTGGTTGCTATCGTTTTGAATTATCTTTGCCAGGCAATTCTTATTGGAGGTATGAAACAGTATACGAGACGTAAACCTCATCAATGGAATACATTGTTGATGAAGCGTAGGGTATTTCATAATTTGATTCATACCATCCCGGCTTTTCTGGTTTATTCGTTGTTGCCGATGGCTTTTATCCGTGGAAAAGAGCTGTTGCTGATTTCCCAGAAGGCGTGCGTCATTTATATTATTTTCTCTTTACTATTGGCTATAAATGGGATTCTGTTGATGATAATGGATATCTATGACGGAAGAGAGTCGATGAAAGACCGCCCGATGAAAGGTTTTATCCAAGTGTTGCAGGTGCTTCTTTTCTTTGTTGGCGGGATTGTAATCATTGCTATTATCGTGAATAAGTCTCCGGCTACTTTGTTTGCGGGCTTGGGCGCTTCAGCGGCTATTTTAATGTTAGTATTCAAAGATTCCATATTAGGTTTTGTGGCGGGTATCCAGCTTTCTGCCAACGATATGGTTCGTCCGGGGGACTGGGTGACGCTTCCTTCCGGTGACGCAAATGGCATTGTACAGGAAATAACGCTGAATACAGTCAAGATCCAGAATTTTGATAATACCATTTCCACTATTCCTCCTTATACATTAGTGAGCAGTCCTTTTCAGAATTGGCGGGGAATGACACAGTCGGGAGGACGACGGGTGATGAAGAGTATAACTTTGGATTTGACTACACTTCAATTCTGTACTCCGGAAATGTTGGACCGTTACCGGAAAGAAATTCCATTAATGGCGGATTATCAGCCGGAAGAAGGAGTCGTTCCTACCAATTCTCAAGTGTACAGGGTATATATTGAACGCTATTTGTGTAGTCTGCCTGTGGTCAATCAGGAGTTGGATTTGATTATCAGTCAGAAAGAAGCTACGATGTACGGAGTACCTATTCAGGTTTATTTCTTCTCCCGCAATAAGGTCTGGAAAGAATACGAGCGTATTCAGTCGGATATCTTCGACCATTTGCTGGCAATGGTTCCGAAGTTCGATTTG
>OAWY01000661.1_pt1 | contig 21048 bp, 23 predicted proteins | sample 1495591 | NCBI WGS metagenome assembly OAWY01 (sample SAMEA2580283, study PRJEB22360) | human gut metagenome | biome: human gut; feature: human-associated habitat; material: faeces | place: Denmark | collected 2008/2010
TTTGGGACAGGAGGGGGCCGAGCTGACGGTTGATGTCCCGGTAGGCGGTAACGGAGGAACGGCTGCCGCCATTGTCCGAATAGTCCCTGAACGGTTCCCGTTCCGGCTCGCTGTCCGGCAGTTCCATTTCCACCCCGTCCGTATCGCTCTCTTCGGAGAAGGCGAAGTCCTCCAGCGAGCGCACCTTCTCCGCCTGCTGTTTCTCCGCCTGCGCCTGCTCGTAGGCTTTCCGCTTGTCGCCGATGATCCCGTCGTTCTCCGGCAGGGGGATGTCGGCGTTGAACGCCCCCACGGTATCCCGGTTCACGTCTCGCTCCTCCGAAGGTGCGAATATCAGCCACATCGAGCCGAGGAACAGCAAGCCCATCAGCGGATATACCATCAGCTTCTTCCGTTGCTGCAACTGTTTCGGCGTGAGCGGCTTGGCTGTCTTCTTCTCCTTTTTCCCGCCGCCCTTGTCCTCCTTCTTTCCGTTCCCCGTCTCCGGGGCTGCGGCATCCGCCACCGTCACGTGCTGCGTTGCCGTTGCTTTTTCTTGGTTCTGTTCTTCCATCATGTCAAAATTTTATGGTTGTCCTACATTCTGATTCTTCTCCCCGGAGGCTTCCTTCTGCCTGTCTCCCCGGTTTGCCGCTTGCCGGGCGGCTCCTTCCGTTCCCGTTTGAGCGATGCCGTGGGGCTTGCCCGGTTGTCCGCCCGCAGGTGCGCAGCCTTCCGTTCCCGGCTTGCCGCCTTTTCGGGGAACAGCCTCGCTTCCAGACCTGCCAGTTCTTTCGCCGCACGCTCCCGGATGGCACGGTTGTGGCGTCCGATGGCGGCTTCCGGGTAGTCACGGGAGAAGTCCCCATTGTCCTCGCTCAGGTGGTAGTCCCACCTCAGCCGGGCGATGCCGGCAAAGTCCTCCGTCAGCCCGTACTTCTCCACCGTCTCCTTCGGTACTTCCCGCTGACCGTCCCAGCCGTGGCGGGCGAGCCCGTGGAGCAGCGCCCGTTCCGCCTTCACCGCTTCCAGATAGTCGCCGGGCAGTCTGCCGCCCGTCTTCCTCTCGTAAAGGGCGGCGGCTTGCCGCATCAGCTTTCCCCGCTCGTCCGCCTCCCGCAACTCGATCTGTTCCATGACGGTGTGGTTGTCGCCCCGCATCTCCTCGCTCCATTCCCAGCTCAGTTCTTCGAGCCTGCGGTAGCCTTCCGCCAGCCCGTGGCGGATGGCCACCGAGTCGTCCGGTTTCTCGCCTTTCAGGGCAAGCCTTTTCAGTGCGTCGAGGTCGCCCTCCCTCATGCAGCAGTTCAGCAGCCGGTGCGCCGCATCCCGTTCCGCCTGCGCTTCGGGGGATAACGGCTGCGGTGCGTTGCGCCTCGTGTACTCGTACTCCAGCACCTTGTATTGCGCCGCCAGACGCAGCATCGGGCTTTCCGCCGCCTCCCTCACGCTCCGGGGGATTGCCGCCCCCTCACGCATCCCGTAACGGGTCTCTTTCAGGGCGTCCATGACCGCCCGCCATTCGGGATAGCCCGTCTGGTACACGTACCGGAAGAACCTGTGTTCCAGCAGCAGCTCCGCCTGTTTCCTTGTCACCTCCGGGCAGTCCCGGTAGTCCCTGACGGACTGGAGGATTGCACCGGCATCCGCACGCCTCTTTTTCAGCAGGCTCCCGAAATACGCCGCCACCTGCCTCATGTTCCGCTCCTCCTGCCGCTCCCGGCGGCGGAGCAGCCACTCACTCAACTTCTCCGCCAGTCCCATGCCGTCCGCTTTCAAAAGGGTTGATAATACTGTCATTGGGTAATTGCAGGCGCCTGATATGCTCTATTCCCAGTTCCTTCCCGTCGTTCCTGCCGATACGGTAGATCAAGGAGACGGTCATATAGACCGACAGTGCGCCGAACGCCGCCAGCATCACGAGGATGATTGCCACACGCATGTCGGGCGAGATACGCCCGGCGAGGCGACGGAGCTTCCCGTCCGCCCAATCCTGCGCCTTTGTGATGAATTTCCTTATCATAGCCGTCAGCGTTTGAGGGTCTGCAAATCCTTGTTCTCCGTGATCTCGAACCCCTCGATGATGAAGCCCTGCGGGTTGTTGTCGCTCCTGACCGCATCCAGCAGGCGGCAGCGGGTCACAAGGCTGCGCTCCGTAACGGAGCTTTCCCGCAGGATGATCTGCCGGGCGAATGTCCGCACGCTGTACGGGTACTTGTCGAAGTCGCACCGCAGGCTGTCTATCTCTATCATCTGGTTGATGTTCCCCGAGATTATCCGGTTGTAATACCCCTTTTCCGAGAGGTCCTTGTAGTAGTTGAAGGCGCTCTTGTCCGCCAGCAGCAGCGAGCGTTTGATATTGCCCTCGATAGCCGACTTGTCGGGCGAAAGCGTGAAGAACAGCTCGTGGAAGCGGCGCACGTGCTCCCGTGCCTCCACCGGGCGGTTCTGCCGCACGTCCTGCGAGAGCGCCAGCATCAGGCTCTTGCCGTTGTCCAGCACGTAGATCTTCTGCCGCTGCGCCTCGGCGAAGCTGTACGACTTCCACAGGGCGAAGCCCGTCACCACGGCGCACAGGCAGGCGAATACCAGCGTGAAGAGCCGTATCTGCCTGAAGCTCGTTTCGATATTTTTCAAACTTTTAAATTCCATGTTTCCGGTTTTTTATTCGTTATGACTCATTTTCTTGGGGCATCCGCCGCTACTTGATGATTTTTCCGGCGATGTTCCCCACGGCGGCGCCCGCACCCGCTGCGGCGACGTTGCCGACCCTGTTTGCGGTCTGGTTCATCGCACGGTTGGCTTGGCTCACCCCGCCCGCCATGATGATCCAGTTGGCGACCGTCGGGATGGTGAAGTACCCGAATATCCCGATGATTAAAAAGATGATGTACACCGTGTTCGAGCTGTCCGGGATGAAGGTCGGGTCGCTCATCGCCTCGATGTCACGGGTGAGCATCAGCACTTGGATGCGTGCCAGCACCGAGCTGAACAGGTCGCTCACGGGCAGCCACATGTAGATGGAGATGTACCTCGTTATCCACTGCGTGAGCGTGCTCTGGAACCCGTCATAGACCGAGAGGGCGAACGCTATCGGACCGAGGATGGAGAGGGCGATCAGGAAGAACGTCCGTATCGTGTCGATGACCAGCGCAGCCGACTGGAACAGCAGTTCGAGCAGTTCTTGGAACCACAGCCGGATGCTCCGCTTCATGTTGTACTCCGTCCGGTCGATGTACATCACCGCCATCGTCTTCAAGTCCTTGGGCGACCAGCCCAGCTCGTCGAGCTTCTTGTCGAAGTCCTCCTTGCTCGCCAGATACGCCTTCTCCGGGTCACGGCGGAACGCCTCCCTCTCCAGCGCCTCTTTCTGCTCCCGGTATCGGTTCATGTCGAAGGTCTGTGATTCGAGCATCCCGTGGCAGCCCTTCACCACGGGCGAGAGCACCGTGTTGATCGTGCCGATGACGAAGGTGGGGAAGAAGAGGATGCACAGCCCGATGGCGAACGGGCGCAGCAGCGGGTACACGTCGATGGGCTCGGCACGGGCGAGCGCCTGCCACACCTTGGCGGCTACGTAGAACAGCGCACCCAGCCCGGCGATTCCCTTGGCTACCCCCGTCAGCTTCTCGCAGAGCGGCATCATGTCCTGATACAATGCCTGCAATATCTCGTGCAGGTTCGTGAAGTCTATCGCTAACAACATAGTCCTGTATTTTTATTATATGTACGCATGCATTATTATATATTGCCCGCCTCACCAGTAACGGTCTTCCGCATCCCCGTAGAGAGCCACCACCCGGTCGGCGTCCTTTTTCTTCTTCGCCCGCAGGTAGCTCACCGAGATGTTCTTGTCCGTATAATACTGCACGAGGTTGCGGTACTCCAGCAGCCGCTTGTAGCTCTGGTCGATGATCGCCAGCCGCTCGGCGTCCGAGAGCGACATCCCCGTCACGTTCACCACGTTCTTCAGATCTTGCAGGATGTCCGCACTCTCGCTCAGCAGCTTGGCGTACCCGAACGAGATGGTTGACAGCTCGTCCGGCGTGTAGTTCGGGTCGCCGAGCATCTTCTGGTAGTTGCGCACGTAGATTTCCGAGATGTCCGCCACCATCTCGATGGACTTCTTCACCTTCACGCCGCCTTTCACCACGTCATGCACCGCCTTGAGCGCATCGTAATACTTCCGTCCCTGCTCGAATATCTTCGCCGTCTCCTTGAACCCGTCCAGCGTGTGCTGTGCGGTGGCGGAGGTCTCCACGATCTCCTTGGTCGTGTTGATGATGCCCTGCGCCAGATTGCCGGGATCGTGTACGACCCACTGGGCGTTGGCCGCACCTGCCGTCAGGCACGCCACGCCCACGATGATTGCCTTTATCGTTCTCATGTCCTTACTGTTTTAGGGTTCCGTCACTCTTTCTCCTGTACTCTCCGCCCGGCGACAGCCGGATGCGGTCTTTCTCCCGGTCATAGTCCATCATCACGGCGAAGCCCGTCTCGATGAACAGCACCCCTTCCGTTTCCCGGACGAGGTAGGTCTCCGCTTCACTACCGCCCTTGTGGTTCCTGTGCATGACCGTCACACGGTACTTGCCGTCCTCTTCCCAGAGGGTGAAGGGCGGCTTTCCGCCCGTGCTGACCCATTCGCCGCACATCTTTTCCAACCGTTCCGCATTTGTCTCCTTGCAGGAAATGACAAACGCCAGCGCCGCCGTCACCGCCGACAGCAGCAGGATTAAATTCAATCGTCTCATCTTGATTCCGTTTTTTAAAAGTTTTACAAAATTTTATTCTCTCCATATCGTTTAGCCGTTTGTACATCCAGCCGTTTAGCCAGCCAGCCGTTTAACCGTTTGACCGTTTAGCCGTTTGGTCAATCAACCACCCGTCCGGCAACCTGTCCGCCGCTCCCCGCCAGCGCATCGGCACATTATTTATACTTCGTTTCCGCCAGCCGCTTGATGGCAAGCTCCAAGTCGCCGCCCAGCTCTTCCGCTAGTGCGAACACCTCCGTCTTCTCGCTCTCTTCGGTGGTATAGGTCAGGTACTCGGCAGCCGACACCTCCGTGGCGTACACCGCCGACTGCACCCCGTTCAGACCGATCCAGACCTCCTTGTACTTCCGTCCGGGATGGTTGGCGAGGTTGATGGAGAGTATCTGCGACTTCTCCTTATCCGTCAGCCCGAGCATCGACTGGATGCCGTCGAACTTGTTCATGTACTTCTTCTGGTCCAAAAGGATCTTGCAGTCCGAGTTGGTGATGATAGCCTCCTTCACGATGGGGGACGAGATGATGTCGTCCACCTCCTGCGTGACGACAATCGCCTCGCCGAAATATTTCCTGACGGTCTTGTACATGTATTTCAAATACTCACTCATACTCGGCGAGGAAAGGGCTTTCCAAGCCTCCTCGCAGATCAGCATCTTCCGCACCCCTTTCAGGCGGCGCAGCTTGTTGATGAAGGCTTCCATGATGATGATCGTAACCACGGGGAACAGCTCAGCGTTGTCCTTCACGGCGTCAATCTCGAAGACGATGAACCGCTTGTGCAGCAGGTCGATGTTCTCGTTCGAGTTCAGCAGGAAGTCGTAGCGCCCGCCCTTGTAATACTGCCGCAGCGTGGTCAGGAAGTTGTCGATGTTGAAATCCTCCCGGCTCACCTTGATGTCCCTTGCAGCCAGCTCCTTCCGGTAATCGTTCAGCATGTACTCGTAGAAGGTGTCGAACGAGGGGGCGATGTCCCGGTTCTGTTGTATCCGGCGGATGTACGCCGACACCGCACTGCCCAGCTCGCCGCTCTCCGTCTTCGTGACCTTCTCGTCCTCGCCCTTCCACAGCGCCAGCAGCAGCGTCTTGATGCTGTCCTTCTTCTCCACGCTGAACTTGTAGTCGTCCGTGAAGAAGGGGTTGAAGCTGATGGGCTTCTCCTCCGTGTACGTGTAGTAAATCCCGTCCTCGCCCTTGGTCTTGCGGTGGATCAGCTCGCACAGCCCTTGGTACGAGTTGCCCGTGTCGATCAGCACGATGTGGCTGTTTTGCTCGTAATACTGGCGCACGAGGTGGTTCATGAAGAACGACTTGCCGCTCCCGCTCGGACCGAGGACGAACTTGTTGCGGTTCGAGATCACCCCTTTCTTCATCGGCAGGTCGCTGATGTCCAGATGCAGCGGTCTGCCCGTCATCCTGTCCGCCATCTTGATGCCGAAGGGCGAGAGCGAGTCCTTGTAGTTCGTCTCCTCGGTGAAGAAGCACAGGGCTTGCGGGATGAACGTGTAGAAGCTCTCCTCGAAGGGGAAGTCCCCCTCGTTGCCCGGTATCGCCGCCCAGAAGAGCGTGGGCACGTCCACCGTGTTGTGCCTCGGCTTGCACTCCATCAGGGCGAGCTGGCTGCCCACCTCGTTCTTGATGCGCCTAAGCTCCTCCCGGTCGTCGCTCCACGCCATCACGTTGCAGTGGCAGCGCACCGAGGTCAGCCCTTTCGAGTGCGCCTCGTTCAGGTATTCCTCGATCCATGCCTTGTTGATCTGGTTGGAGCGGGAGTAGCGGGAGAGCGAGTGCATGTTCCGGGCGGTCTGCTCGAAGCGTTTCAGGTTCTCCCCGTGGTCGTCGATGAAGATGTACTGGTTGTAGCAGTGGTTGCAGTCCAGCAGCAAGCCCACCGGGGCGGCGAACGACAGGCGGCAGTCCGAGCGGTCGGTCGAGAGCCGCTCGTAGCGGCTGTCCGTCGCCACCTTGCCCGGCAGGTCTTCCGTGTCCGAGAGGGTGTGCAGGCAGAGGATGTCGTCGCCGATGCGCATCTCCTCCGGGTTCAACTGGATGTCCTTCAGCACCGTCGTGTCGTGCTGCGAGAGCGAGAGGTACTTCTCCACGATGCCCGCCGACCGTTCCGTGCCGGTGATCTCGTCCGTCGTGAGGCGGCGCAGCGTAACGAAACCGCTGTCGTTCATGATCTTCTCGAACTGCCCGACGGCTTCGAGGAACCTCGTAACCGTCTCCCGGTCCTCGATCTCCTTGGGGACAAGCCTGCCCTTGCAGAGGGTGGAGAACGTGCTTTCCTGACGGCTCCGTGCCTTCGTCGTCTTGGTAAGGAACAGGTAGCAGAAGTGGTTCAGGAACGGGCGTTCGTTGAAGTGCCTCTCAAAGCTCCGGCTCAGGAAGCTAAGGTCGTCCCTGTCCGTTTCCGGCCGGTACTTCTCCTCGATGAAGAAGTCCTGCTTGTGCACGATGGAATACTCCGGCAGCACCTTCACCGCCTTGTGCCAAGCCGAGTGGACCGCCTCGTACTCGCTTCCCGTGACGGAGAACAGTTCCGGCAGTTCCACCCTGAAGGCGACCGTCACGTCCGCCTCCTTGCTCACGATGCAGCCGTTCTCCACCGCCAGCAGCGGGAACTTGCTTTCGAGCGTCGCCGCTTTCATTACGTTTCTCATTCTTGCCAGTGTTTAAAGGTGAATAATCGGGGGATTTTCAGGCGGTTCACCACGTACCTCGGATGCCGCCTGCGGGCGGCTGCCTTCATCAGCCCGTGCGTGCCGTACCGGGCGTTCAGCCGGAAGGTCAGCCATACCAGCAGCGTAGCCGCAGCCACGCCGAAGCCGATGCACACCCACTGGTTCACGCCCGCCATGTACAGGATGACGAACACCACGAACACGGCGAGCAGACCGCCGCAGAAGATGAAGAGGTACTGGCTTTCCAGCCCCTTGAACTCCACGTTCCTGCCGATCCCCTTGTTGATTTCCAAGTCCATAGTCCGCTGTTTTACAGGAAGAACGAACGGAGGATGGTAGCCGCCACGATCAGGAAGATGCAGGCTCCGAACCAGCTTGCGGCGACTTTGCTCACGTCCGGATCGCCGGCGCTGAACTTCCCGTACACTTTCACCCCTCCGATCAAGCCGACCACCGCACCGATGGCGTAAATCAGTTTTGTCCCCGGCTCAAAATACGAGGTGACCATCTGCGTGGCTTCGGTGATGCCCGCCTGCCCGTTTCCCTGCGCCATTGCGCCCACGGCAGCCAGTATGCAGGCCGCCGTAAAAAAGATTCTTTTCTGTTTCATTTGTCTTTAAAATTTTAATTAAACATTATGGTTGTCCATCAGCCGGGCGACACGCTGCCGTGCGCCCTCGAACTCGTCCAGCATCGCCTCCCAGATGTCCGACCCCATCACGGACGGCAGCACCTCACGGGCTTCCCGCTCCGCCTTTTCGTCCGCATCGTCCGACACCAGTACCCGGCGCACCTTTTTCAGGTCATCGAAGGAGTACCCCGTGGCGAAGTCGGGGTTGCCGTCCGGGTAATAAGCCCCTAATTCCTCTTCCTCCTCCAGTTCCCGGATCTCCTCCGGCGTGGGTTCATAGTCCGTCTCCTCCTCGTCCTCCTCCGGCTCGATGTCGGAGTAGTCCGCCCCGTCGTCCTCCGTGGCGGGTTCGTCCACGGCTCCGGCTGCCGCTTCCTCCCCGTCCTCCGCTGCGAAGGGCAGGTAGGTGCTTTCTCCCATGACCGTGTACGGCTCGCCCGGTTGCCCCGGCTCCTGATCCGGCTCGTCCGTGCCTTCGTCCGTCTCCGCTGTACCGAACATCCCGGCGATGTCCTGCCGGTAGTATTTCCACAGCACGGCGAGGTAATAGAGCAGCAGGACGGTGAGCGATAATTTCAGTATCATGTCGTTTCCTCCTTCCTTTTTAAAAGAGGTTCTCCAGTTTCCCGGCGTATGCCGCCTCGATCTCCTCCCGGTATTGCTCGAAGTGCTGCGCCAGCACGTTGTCGATGTATGCCGAGAGCGACACCTTGCCGCCCGTCAGCATCACCGAGATTTTGGCGATGCGCTCGTGGTACTCACGGCGCACATAGACCGGCTTGCCGTAGCGGGCGGGGATGTCCATGCCTTTAAAGAAGGTCGTCTCGTAGTCCGCCTGCCTTCCCTTGCGCCGTCTTGTGTCCGCCGCCTTCCCTTCCTGCGCCTTCTCCACCGGCACGGCGGTTTCAACCTTTCCGGTTCCCGGTTCTCCCATCCCTGCCGCCTCGCCCGCCATCATCCGCATCAGCAGCTCCTCGTCGATGGGCTTCTCATTCCGCTGTTTCTTCATAGCCTTCCAGTTTGAGGATGGTTGCTATCTCACGGGTCAGTTCGGGGATGCCGCTGCCTGCCAGCATCCGCCTGTCGGGAGCCAGCAGCGTGGAGCGGAACACCGTCCGTCCCGTGCCGTCCGCCTCCTTGCGGAAGCGTTTCGTGTCGGGGATGCGGGTTTGCAGCATCGGCAGTCCCATGTCGGCGACCACCTGCCCGTACTTCTCGTACAGCCCGCTCGTTTCCCGCTTGTCGACTTGGTTCCAGAAAAGGTAAAGCCCCTTCAGGCGGCTCGTCTCCTTGCCCAGCATCATCCGTTGCAGCACGTCGAGGAAGGAGAGCGTGCTTTCCAGCACCGCCTTGTCCGCACTCACCGGGGCGAAGATGTAGTCCATCTGTGCGATCGTGCGCAGGATGCCCGCCGAGTTCACCGTGCCCGGCAGGTCGAAGAAGAGCAGGTCGTAGCAGCCTTCCGCCGCCAGCTCCCTTGCCGTGTCGGGGGCTTGTTCCACCCGGCACTTGCGCACCGGATAGGCGGCACGCCCCGGCTGCCGCATCTGTTCGTAAGCCGCCCGTTTCAGGTATTCGTTCTCCAGTACCGCCCGGCTGTCACGCTCCCGCATCTCGTACAGGCTGTACTGCGGGAAGTCGCAGTCGATCACCGCCAGCGGACACCCCAAGCGGTAGTGCAGGTAGCCCGCCACCAGCACCGTGATAGCCGTCTTGCCGCTGCCGCCTTTCTGTGTGGCGAAAGCCACGTTCAATGTCTGTCTGTCCATATCGTCATTCTGTTGGTTATTCATCCGGCTGCCCGTGCAGCCGCTTCTCTGTTCACTCAATCGGTCAGCTTTTCAGCCACTCTGCCGTTCATTCATCCGTCCGTTCATCCGTTCAGGCATCCGGTCATACATTCAGCCCGGCATCCGGCTGTCCACCCAATCATCCGGCTGTCCGCTTGTCCGGCTGTTCAGCCGTTTGACCGTTTAGCCGTTTAGTCATTTAGCCGTTTGGCTGTTTAGCCAATCGTCCGGCTGGTTATCCGGCTGTCCGTCCGTTCGGCTATCCGGTTGTTTCCTTGTCTATCCGGTTGTTTCCTTGTCTATCCGGACAGTCGTTTCACCGCTTCCACGGCGCAAAGGAATATCAAAATACCGGTAATTTATCCGTTTGATTATCAGCGTGTCGTGCATTGTCTTTCCACCCGTAGGTTTGTCGCATCCGGGCATGGTGTCCGGACGGGAAAAGGGCTGTTACTTTGCAGGCGGAAACCAAAATGGAGTAAGAATGGAGAAGAGCGGCAACCGCCCGAGGGAGTGCCCCGGCACTCCGCAACAGGCAAGGGCATCACCAATCTGTCCGACAGGACGGATTTTATTTTCAAACGAAAATGGCAAGTTGTGTGCTGCGGCACTCGAAATGAATTTCGTGCCTCACCACCACCTTGCCCCCTCGATGTGGCATCCCCCTCCGGAGTCGGGGGCTGCTCACGGGGGAGAGCCGTAGGCATACGGCGTTTTCAGACCATGTTTCACTTAAAATTTTACAGGATGATGGACAACCAGAAGAAGTATGCGGGCAACCACGGGCGAAAGCCCAAGCCCGACAAGATGCGCCACCGCTACGTGTTCCGTCTGGACGACGGGGACAACGCCCGTTTCCTCGCGCTTTTCGACGAGTCGGGCAAGGCGACCAAGGCGGAGTTTATCGTTTCCGCACTTTTCGGCAGGGAGATTAAGGTCATTAAACTGGATAAGGGGACGCAGGATTTCTACATGCGCCTGACCACTTTCCACTCGCAGTTCCGTGCCATAGGCACGAACTACAACCAATGCGTGCGTGCGCTCAAATCCAATTTCTCGGAGAAGAAAGCCCTCGCTTTCCTCTACAAGCTGGAGCGGCACACCCTCGAACTGGTCGAGTTGAGCAAGCGGATTTCCGCACTGGTGGAGGAGTTCCGGAGCAAATACCCCGTCCGATGATAGCCAAGATCTCGCACGGCAGCAGCCTGTACGGGGTGCTTGCCTACAACCAGTTGAAGGTGGACGAACGGCACGCCGACGTGCTTTTCACCAGCCGGATTATCGAGCCGCAGGGCGATAACCCCTACACGATAGGGCATCTTTCCCGCTCGTTCGGTGATTACCTGACAGCCAACCGCAAGACCGAGAAGCCCGTCCTGCACATCTCCCTCAATCCCGACCCGAAGGATTGCTTGAGTGAAGAGCAGTTTGTCAGCTTGGCGGAGGAGTATATGCGGCGCATGGGCTTCGGCGACCAGCCCTATATCGTCTATCGCCACAACGACATCGGGCGGGAGCACCTGCACATCGTCTCCGTCCGGGTGGACGAAACTGGACGGGCGATTTCCGACAGCTACGAGCACGGGCGTTCGATGAAGGTATGCCGGGAGCTGGAACGGCAGTTCGGTCTTGTCCCGGCTACGCCCAGGCAGTGGAAGGAGGGGCTGCCCTTGTCGCCCGTCGGTTACGGGGACGGCAACCTCAAGGGGCAGTTGGCGGGAGTCATCCGCCCGCTCGCCCGTGAGTGGCGTTTCCGTACACTGGGCGAATACCGTGCCGTCCTTTCCCTTTACGGCATCACGGTGGACGAGGTGAAGGGGGAATACGGCGGACGGGAGTATCACGGCTTGACCTATTCGGCAACCGACAGGGAGGGCAACAAGGTCGGCAAGCCCTTCAAGTCCTCCGTGTTCGGCAAGGAGGCGGGCATCGCAGCCCTCGAAAGGCGGATGCACAACGCTGCCGCATGGGAAAAGACCCACAAGGAGGTCGCCGCCGCCACCGCCGGAAAGGTTGCCGCCGCCATGCAGACCGCAGGGCATGACCGGGCGCAGTTCGAGCGGGAACTCATGCGGCAGGGTATCGGTGTGGTATTCCGTCAGAATGAAGCCGGGCGCATCTATGGGGCGACCTTCATCGACCATGCCGCCAAAGCCGTCTTCAACGGCTCCCGTCTGGGCAAGGAGTTTTCCGCAGGCGTGTTCAACGACCTTTTCGCCGGGCAGGAAGGCATTCACCTGCCGCAACCCTCCGCCGGAGTGGAACATCCCACCCGGCAGCAGGAGCATACGGGCGCATCCCAATGGAACGGACAGGATACCGGCTACCGTCCCGACCACAAGGACGGCACCACCCAGAACGTGGCGGCCGCCTTCAACCTCTTTGCCCCCGTACCCTGCGGAGCGTCCGACGACCAGCCCGTACCGCCCCGAAAAAGGAAGAAAAAACGCAAGTACGGCAGGCAACAATAAAGAACAAAAAGATAGCATTAACCAAGCAACCATCCGCATGGCACACCGACCTCATTTTCGCAGCGTAAAGCGAACGACCGGAGTGTAGCGTTAAAAAGAAAAAGCTGTTTGAGCGAAGCGAGTTCTTTTTCTTTAGCGAAACGCAGGAAGAGAGTAGCGGAGAAAATGCAGTCTTGACTTTTTCTTTTTGGTATCTTTTTCTTTTGTGTCAAGACAAAAGAAAAAGTACATGTACATAATAAAACGAAGTTTTATCATTAATTTTCAACGAATTATGCAAAACGAAGACGATTTGCGTGGACTCGCCAAAGTCATGGAGTTCATGCGTGCGATAAGCATTTTATTTGTAGTGGTAAATATTTACTGGTTCTGTTACCAGTCCATCCGGGAGTGGGGCATCGACATCGGCGTTGTCGATAGGATATTGCTCGGCTTCCAGCGTACCGCCGGGCTGTTCTCCAATATCCTCTGGACGAAGCTCTTCGCCGTGCTGTTCCTCGCCCTTAGCTGCCTCGGCACAAAGGGCGTGAAGGAACAGAAAATCACGTGGCGCAGGATCATCCTTTGCGGCGTGTCCGGCTTGCTGCTCTTTTTCGGCAACGGGTGGCTGCTCGCCCTTCCTCTGCCGCTTCCGGCGGACACCGTGCTGTATATCGCCACCCTTACCGCCGGGTATATCTGCCTGCTCATGGCGGGGCTATGGATGTCCCGCCTGCTGAAGACCGACCTGCTCGAAGACGTGTTCAATGTCGAGAACGAATCCTTCATGCAGGAGACCGAGCTGAAGGAGAACGAATATTCCGTCAACCTCCGCACCCGCTTCTGGTTCCGGGGCAGGGCGTATGACGGATGGATCAACCTTGTCAATCCCTTCCGTGCGACGATGGTCTTGGGCACGCCCGGTTCGGGCAAGTCCTATGCAATTATCAATCAGTACATAAAACAGACCATCGAGAAGGGCTATTCGCTTTTCCTGTATGATTTCAAGTACCCCGACCTCTCCGAGATAGCCTACAACCACCTGCTCGCCCATTTGGACGGCTACAAGGTCAAGCCCAAGTTCTACGTGATAAACTTCGACAATCCGAGGGAGAGCCACCGCTGTAACCCCATCCACCCGGACTTCATGACCGACATCAGCGATGCCTACGAGAGTGCCTACACGATTATGTTAAATTTGAACCGCACGTGGATTTCCAAACAGGGAGACTTCTTCGTGGAATCGCCTATTATTCTGTTAGCCAGTATTATATGGTATCTCAAAATCTACAAGAATGGCAAGTATTGCACCTTCCCCCATGCCATCGAGTTCCTGAACCGCAAGTACGCCGACATTTTTCCCATCCTGACCTCGTACCCGGAGCTGGAGAACTACCTTTCTCCCTTCATGGACGCATGGGAATCCTCGGCGGTGGAGCAGTTGCAGGGGCAGATTGCCAGTGCCAAGATCCCGCTTTCCCGCATGATTTCCCCGACTCTCTATTGGGTGATGACGGCGGACGATTTCACCCTCGACATCAACAATCCCGAAGAGCCGAAGGTGCTCGTAGTCGGCAACAATCCCGACCGTCAGGGCATCTACGGGGCGGCGTTGGGACTGTACAACTCCCGCATCGTGAAGCTCATCAACAAGAAGAAACGGCTCAAATCCGCCGTGATTATCGACGAGCTGCCCACCATCTATATGCGTGGGCTGGATAACCTGATTGCCACCGCCCGAAGCAACAAGGTAGCCGTCATGCTCGGCTTTCAGGATTTCAGCCAGCTAAAGCGTGATTACGGGGACAAAGAGTCCGCTGTAATCTGCAATACCGTCGGCAATGTATTTGCAGGTCAGGTAGTTGCCGAAACCGCCAAAACGTTAAGTGAACGTTTCGGCAAGGTCTTGCAGAAACGGCAGAACATGACCATCAACCGGAACGAGACCTCCGTTTCCATCAATACCCAGATGGACAGCCTCATTCCGGCGAGCAAGATTTCCAACCTCACGCAGGGCATGTTCGTCGGGGCGGTAGCCGACAACTTCGACGAGCGTATCGAGCAGAAGATTTTCCATGCCGAGATTGTCGTGGATAACGAGCAGGTCAAGCGGGAGACCGCCCGTTACGTGAAGATTCCGCAGATCATCGACTTCACCGACAAGGACGGCAACGACACCATGCAGCAGCAGATCGACGCCAACTACTACCGCATCAAGAACGAGGTCAGGCAGATTGTCGCCGACGAAATTGAGCGCATCAAGGCTGATCCGGAGCTGTCGCACCTGATTAAGGACAAGTGAGGATAAAAATACCCCGTCGGCAAGAACAAGCCGACGGGGTATTTTTTATTTTGCGTGGTGTTTTTCGGTATGAAGTAATGATTAAGTGAGCAAAATACATTATTTTTGTAATGATATGGATAAGGACAATCGCAAATACCGGTTCTGCTTCATCGACTATATGTGGTATGTAGCCGAGATATGGCACGAAAGGGAGCATACCAACCTTAACGGGCGTATGCTGTTGTTCTTTTGCTGGCTCTTTGCCATACTCGTACCGCTTGGAACACCGTTGATGTTTCGCTATTTCAGTTGGATTGTTGCTTTTGTCGTATTGATAATGCTCTGCTTTCTTCCCGACTTGTTCTGTCAACTCCGCTACACAGCCGGGCGGCGTGAAGCGCTCCGTGAATATTACGGAAAGATGAAACATCCCGGCAGGAAGCTCGCCAAAATAGTCCTTATCGCTATCGCCCTGACCGTAGTGAATGTCGCACTGACGTTTCACTTCGGGTTTATACATTGGGCATGATAAACGGTAAGAGAATAAGCATCGGTTCTATCATACCTTAATATAAATATAAATCATAATCAATAAACAGATAGTTATAAATACCCCTAACCAAAAACGGAAAGTAGTAGGACCTAATTCTTCGAGTAACTTGTTCCATCCATAAGAACCGTTCCCCTTATACGTCCACTTCCAATTGAATATAAGCCCGATGAGCCAAATTGACAATAAAAATATACCAATTAAATGACCTACTTTAGGATTTGATTGAATATATTGGGCTAAATCTGATAGTAGCCCTTCAAAATTCTGATATATGTTGCTCAGCCATTCCATTTACTTATAATATTATATTTACACAGAAATACTCATGGGATTCTTTAGATGCAGTCACCGTTTTTTTATTGGCGGATAATCGACCTTTAGGGAAGATTAATCCACTTGTTATATGCCATTTCCAAATTATTAAAGATATTAAAACCTATATATAATTCTTTGTTGGGGAATCTTGACCTATAATAGCAATTCCAATAACTAATCATTTGATTCTTAGTTCTATTAAAAAAAATTTCATTTTCTCCGATAAAACGAAGATAGCTATCCATATTACACTCCAAATGCTTCTTCACATCGTATAAAATATTATCTACATATTCTCCTAATAGCTTAAAGCAAAATGGTATAGTCCAATATTCTGTGCAGGAGATTAGGTTTTGTAGATGGCGTTGCCTTACAAAACCATTATTATGTCTTGTGAAAATACAGTCAAGAATATTTCTTTGTACTGCTGTCATATTGGACGGTGTCTGTTCTCTCATATATACCCGTTCTGGAATTGCTATATTCAAACCTCCAAGATTGACGATATAGTATCGGCTGCTTATATCATCATTTTTCATCACAAGCATATCCAATACTCTCCGTACATCTTTTGCGAGATCCGGAGGAAATGAATTTAATATTTTATCCTTTTCATACATGGCATATAATGTTTGGTGGCTAACCGACTTTTCAGGGGAGGTTGAGCCGCTTGTTATAAGAAGTTTCTTATTCATTTACTTTTTCTATATAGCCAAATTTGATTTTCTTAATTGCTGAATTAGGCAATGTTGAATTTGATAAAAATAAGACATCAAGAATCCTATCTTTATGCTTGCAATAACAATCCAGTTCTGACATAACTATATCAGGGCTTGATATTATAAACAAGCTATAATTATAAACAAATGCCTTTTTCATAAAAGTAGCTTTACCTTCCACACTGTTATCCAAATACGCATAGAATAGAGCCTTGTTATTCTGATACAATTCGATGAAGTCAGTAGGATGAAGATAATAATACGAATAGACATCCTTTTGAGGACGATAAGGCATAAATAGTTTTTCGCCTACCATATATGAATATGTCGTTTTCAGTATTCTATTTATGCTGTCAATCATAGCATTCTTGCCCGTTTCATTTTCCTCTTTCTCTACGTTAAAGAATTTAGATAAAACATCCTCAATATTTTCCTCATTGTATGTAACACAATTCTTTGACAGTTTTATGTGCTGACTAAACTCCCAAGAATATGGTGAAGTGAAAAGAAACGATTGGAAGAGTTTATTTTTATAATGCGCCTTGTCTTTCAAGTTTGACCGATTCACGTTAATAATATTCAGATATGAATAAAGTTTTGTAAATTCATTCATAGATGAATTTGTACGAACAGGTGCAAATATCAAAGATTGTAAGCACTGTGCAAATTCCCAAATCGCCAAATAATCAGAATACATAGGCTTTGAATCATCGTGACACTTACCAATTAGCGTTCTCACTTTCTCCCCATATTCAAACAAAAAGAAACTGGGGGCTATTTGAAATAGGCTTCTAAATTGTTTATCAGACAATCTGAATAGGTCATTCCGACTATCCGTTCTTTGAAAGATAGCCTCCAGAACTGCCAAGGCTATATTGTCATGGCAATTATATGATGCGTTTTCAGTAATACCTTTTATCAAATTTGGCTTCATTGTTTTCTGCTTATAATGTTCGGTGGATAATCAATCTTTCAGAGAGATTTATCTGCTTGTTATAAACCTATTTGAAATTTGTCAGTATATCATTCTTTTTATTGGAAGACAACATTTCTAATAAATGATTAAAGCTATCGCAAACAAATTCTGCCGAATCTTCAAATTCAGGTTCAACTCCATAATAGATTTTACCGTAATTTTCCGGAGATAAATCTATGCACAAATATTGGTATCCATCTTTTACTGACATAAGAATAGGAATATGGCTATCCCAAAACAGGCGTATCATATCACAGGATTCCTTATCATCTGCCAACGCCTCAAGTCCCATCAGCTCAAATTCATTCCAACGGAATCCGCTATCGCTTTCTCCGTTAAAGTCCTCTATGGAATTAAACCAAACATTATCATTTTCATTCGTGATTGTCTGAAACCGTTGTAAAAACTCCTGATAGTCCGCAGGAAGTTCGGAGTACCGATTTTGTAAATCAGAGCTTAATTCTTTTCTTTCCAATCGTTCTGTAACGACGAATCCTATATTTTTCAGAGCTTCAATCATATTTTTATTTTACGAGTTTATAATGGGTTGGTGAGGGACAGCGTTTAGCTGTTATATCGACCTTGTTAGTAATATATTTCACAGAGAATAAATGTAACATAACTCCCAAATTATGTCAATAGTGGAATTTAGCCCAAGTTTATCAAAGAACATTTTCATTTCCCCTGATAGGTTATTATTGAAAATATTTTCAATAATAACCCGGCAGTTTTTTTTACTGCTTAGTATCTTCTTATTGTAATTAGCCTGTTCCAAGACCATCTTATAAAACGGCATGAGATATAAGGTAAACACCTCATATCGCCCATTATGAAAAGAAGGTGTCTTCATTTCTTTTTGAGATACATTAATTAAATTAACCAAACTGCCGCTTTCAATAATATTGACTATTTTACTTTCGCATTCTTTGAAAAAAGTTTCATCGCCGGTTTGGTTATATCCAATCTGGATCTTAATGTTTGCTGACAGATTTTCAAGCCCATCATCCGGACGATCAATGACACCAACCCACATTGTTACTTCTAATGAGCCATTATGTTTATATACTCGTGCTATTATATAACAATAATATATATCAATGATATGTTTACTTAAACATATAAGATCATCATACCATAATTTCTTAGGGCACTTAAAGTTATACTCATTGAGTAAACGTTGAAATTCATTTATAACACTGTGAAATTCAGATTTCATATTTATTACTAATGTTTGGCAACGTTCCGCTTATTCAGTCGGTTTGCTGTTTGTTAACGGACTCTTTCTATCTTATCAAAAAATATTCTTCCTTTTTCTATCTTAAAATAAGATGGTATATTGTCTGTCGCATACAATATTCTGCGTCGGGCAACTTTTTCTCCTATTATTATATCACTGACATAGAATGTGTCAGCTTCCATAATAGCTTCATCCTCCATTCTTATGTTTAAGATACCTTGAGGACATATTTCATACCATTGATTACAAGTTGGACATTTGTCTTTCATGTAAAGATTGGTATTATAATCATAGTCATATCTGACTATATTATTACAGCGTAATAGAAAATAATGCGGACTTTTAGGTAATGGGATAAAATCAAGCCCTTTAAGATTGTATTTATTATATATTTCAACGAAACGCTCTGATACAATCGTTTCTCCATCCCATGTATCCGACATTAAATATTTTCCTTTTTTACGATAAATTGCGATACTTTGTTCTCTTGCTTTTTCCCGATTAGTAAGCAATCCACAAGTCGGACAATATTCCAACTGTACTTGTTCGTTCTTGTCATAATAGAAACAAGTATCATTATCTCTTGAATGTACACGGTAATAATTCATATTTCAGTCCGTTAATGTCCGGCAGCGTTCCGCTTTAAGCAGTAGTGCTGTTTGTTAGCAACTTATTCAATAATCAAAATATCTCCAAAGATATTTGAAAGCATTTTTCTATACTCTTTTATATCTTCAATTGCATTATCCTTATATGACACAGTTATTGAAGTAATATCGTCTTCATATTTATGTTTTACTGAAAAGACAATCTCATTTTGACGTATGACGACTTTACTACATAAACCATAACCAGAATTAGATTGATCTGAATATTCAAAGTAGTATGAATCCATCCCCAATTTAATATCCTGTTCATCAAACTCTAATGCTCTTTCGACAATTACATATTCTTTGGGTTCATTCTTATCATCTGCGAAACCGACTAAATATGAATTGTCTTCTGTTACTTCATATACTATATCATTTGCTATAAAGTTTATTTCCATATTTCACCTGTTTTAATCAGTTGCTAATGGGTTGCAGCTAATCGCCATTTTTAAGGCGATTGAGGTGCATGTTACTAACGCTGATTTTAATTTTCTCTTTATGAAATGGACTATGTATCTAATGAAATACTATCCCAATTCTTATCCTTACAAATTAACCATTCCAATGCTTTTCTCCGTTCCATTACCACTTCTTCATTGAGTTCACCACAATTTGTGTCCGGGTTTAAACGATTATCTACACAAGCCCAATGGTAGTTATAATACAAATCAAACATATCCATTATTTCTGAAGACTGACGCAGATTGCATGACGCTTTGAAGTCCTCAAAATCATGGAAAGGTTGGACAAACTTGAACAAGCCGTGAGAACCATCAGGAAGGTTACAGGGTGCTTCCATTTCTTCAGTTGAAATCAAGCCAAGAACCCAAGCTAATAAATAGCTACATTCAATTGTCCAACTCACATTTACGGCAACACGTTCGTCACATTCCTCAAGCACTTTTTTCTCATCTGGGAACAGATAGTTTTTGAGCCCGAACTCTACTATGGCTTGTTCTGTGATCTTCTTTCCATCGGTTTCGTAAAAATCACGGTCTTGCATATAGTCACACGCAAGCATTGAAGAAAAAAGACTTGCGATAAAGCGTTTGCAAATTTGACTCTCACTTTTACATAATTTGTAATCCCCTATTAAAGGGAGTCCTTCGCAATGGTCAATATTCCAAAAGCCAAGTTTCTTGAGTGTAGCCTCGCGACGATTGATTGCTATTTGTTTACTTTTATCCATTTCATTCACAATTTTGCGTTAGTAATGTTCGGCGTATAAACCACCTTAAAAGTTTCATCTGTTTGTTATCGACCTATTTTATTTTTAGTTTTTGACTATATGCAAGTATTACGAAACGATTATCTAATCCACAATCAATTACTTCATTCTTTTCTAATTGAGAATAGGCTTTTACAAATCTATTTCGACATTTACTTGAATGTATGTAATGATTGAAGTAGTTCTCGGCTTGTTCCTTTTCACCATATCTCAACATATATGGCAGGGCAAGGAGAGAGTCTTTCGTGTATTGATTGAAACAACAGCCATGTTGCGTAATGAAGTCAATAGCCATTTGTCTATTCTCAAATAAATCAAATATCGGACAAGCATATTTTTCAAGTAAATCAATTATTGTTTTTACTGATGGAGAATAGCTTAGTCCGGCAAGATCCCAAGATTGATATTGATTTATTGGCGATAGGTATCCAATATGATTATGATATACTAAGCCATCATCATTGACATTGAGATTTTCTTCTTGCACCCACTTTTTCAAGTTTTTACAGGTAATCGTAATCAGTGGATATATAGCCACACTACAAGATGAATTATATACACTTGAACGAAACCATATTTCAAAAGTCAAATCTTTGTCTTTTGAAATCTTTTTTAGGCATCGTCCATTTTTAGACGGCTTAAATCCCATTGCAATAAAAGGAATAGCTATCTCATTGCAGGCTTTAATAAATATATCTCTTGGTTTCATTTCTTGTTCTTTTCAGGTCGATAATGTTTGGTGGATAATCAACCTTTTAAGGGAGATTTATCCACTTGTTATGG
>OAWY01000686.1_pt1 | contig 20428 bp, 15 predicted proteins | sample 1495591 | NCBI WGS metagenome assembly OAWY01 (sample SAMEA2580283, study PRJEB22360) | human gut metagenome | biome: human gut; feature: human-associated habitat; material: faeces | place: Denmark | collected 2008/2010
GGCGGAGAATCTGACGAAGTGGGGACATCCGGATGTGGTGGTTACCAACAATGATCCGGCTGATTTCTCGGCACTTCCGTCTTTTTTCGATGTCATTCTGACCGATGTGCCTTGTTCGGGCGAGGGAATGTTTCGTAAAGACCCCGTAGCCGTGGAGGAATGGAGTCCGGAGAATGTAGAGATCTGCTGGCAGCGTCAGCGGCGGATTATTGCGGATATTTGGCCCTGTCTGAAACCGGGCGGCATATTAATATATAGTACGTGTACCTATAATAGCAAAGAAGATGAAGAGAACGTCTGCTGGATTCAGCAGGAATTCGGTGCGGAACTCTTGCCGCTGGAGGTGCAGGACGAGTGGAATATAACGGGGAATTTACTCGACGGAGAGGATGAATCTCAGAGAAGTTTGTCTGTCTGTCATTTTCTTCCTCATAAGACAAAAGGCGAAGGATTCTTTCTGGCGGCACTTCGCAAACCGGATGCGGAAGATGAACCGGCAACCTATTCATTCTCAAAAGCAAAGTCGTCCAAGAAAAAAGATAAGAAAGGCGGAGCGGCTGCTTCTCCCGTTTCCAAAGAACACATGGGGATGGCACTGAACTGGCTGAAGCAGGAAAATGCCGAAAGATACACCTTGTCTGCGGAAGGCGCGGGCATCGTCGCATTTCTGCAACGATATACCGATGAACTGGCTGCCATGAAACAGTATCTGAAAGTGATACAGGCAGGCGTTCTGACTGGTGAAGTGAAAGGGAAAGATTTGATTCCCACTCATGCGCTGGCGATGAGCGCTACGCTCTTGCGGCAGGATGCTTTTGATACGGAAGAGGTGAGTTATGAACAGGCTATCGCTTATTTACGAAAAGAGGCTATTACCTTGCCGGAAACAGCCCCTCGTGGTTATATCTTGCTTACTTACCGGAATATTCCTCTCGGATTTGTGAAGAATATCGGAAATCGTGCCAATAATCTTTATCCGCAGGAGTGGCGTATCCGCAGCGGGTATTTGCCGGAGGAGATACGTACGCTGTAAAGATCATTCCTGAAAGAAACGGAGAGCGGATAGAATGCTTATCTTGATAGCGCGGCTAATTTATCATCCATAATTTAGGGAAGTATTCCCGTAGGTATTTCCTTATAATTCAGAATGAAACCGACCTGTCTGCCTGTTCCCGGTTCTGCTCCTTCCGTTATTTCTTCCAGTGTGTAGGCCGGAGGCGGGGCAGGTGATGTCCGTGTTTCTCCAATGGGCGGCGTGCCCCAGTTCAGATGTAAGTTCTTGTCCAGCCGGTGAAGCAGGTACGCGTTTCCCCATACGGTGAAATGGTGTTCCGTAGCCGGTGAGGCATCCAATGAGAAAGTAAGGGTCAGTGTGGCTTTGTTATCTTCCTCTTGCTTCAGTGCATAAGTTCCTTTGGTGATCAGTTCGAGTCCCGATGAAAAAGCGGTTCGTTGTCCTTGTTTGAAGAAATAAGCGTCACGGGCAGCGTTGCTGACAAGGAAAATGTCGTCAACACCCGGCAGTAGGTTTTCGTCCCCATTGGGACGCAGGGAGGACGAGCCGTGTATCAGATTGAGATCTTCGTAGTAGTCCACCACTTTAATGGGCAGAGTGAGCGTTTCCTGTGTGGCGTTGTCTGTCACTTTCAGATACGTGCTTCCGGTGAGAATGCCGGATATGTAAATCATTCGTCCGGCGGGAACTCCGCTCCAGCCGCTTTCGATTCCGGCACTTGCGATGCGGGGATTTCCGATTTCCAGAGAGTAGTCTCCGTTTCCACTTTCGATTCCGAGGTAGCGTCTTCCTCCCATGGGCACTTCGTATTTGCTGTCGTAAAACCGCAGGGGGGCATCGGCATCGTCTTTACAGGCACTCCATAAAATAAGAATGCAAAACAAGATGGGGGTGTAAGAGAGGGTTTTAGTTTTCATAATAGTTTAGTGTTTTTTTACAGTCCCCAAATGTAATGCATTCTTTTTATTTATTCAAGTTTCGCAGGTTACTTTTGCGTTATCCAAACTATCTTAATTCCCCTCCCTCCCGGGAGGAGGGGTGCCCGTAGGGCGGGGTGGTAGGTGAGAAAAGCATTCATTCGTATTCTATTATAGGTATTTTTATGTTTCACCTACCACCTCCCCCTACGGGTACTCCTCCTTCCCGAAGGAGGAGAATGGAGATAGAATCGACTTTTTAGTCACCCCCATTTGGGATACTATTGTTTGTCAATAATATAAAGAACTTGCGAAACCTCAGTTATTTATTCAATAATCGGGCGAAATAAAGCGGGAATTTATAGCTTGCTCTTATAAATTCGTGCCATTGCCTTCTGATATTGATTCTCCAGCTGGAGGTAATTCTGATGACTTTGATAAATGACGGATACCTCGACAAAATACTCGATCATGCTGATCTGTCCGCCTGTCAGAGCCTGTTTCAGCAGTGCGAGGTCTTGTTGCGCCTGAAAAGTTTTCCTGTATTCCTCCATAGAGGTGTGCAGTGTTTTGGCCTCCCGATAGAGCTGTGCCAGTTCGGATTCCACTTGCAGGCTGGCATTGTCTTTCTGCAAGTCGATGTTCAGCGCTTGCGCTTTGGCTATTTTCACCTTGTTGCGGTTCTCGAAAAGCGGGAAGGAGAATCCCACTACCACTCCGTTGAAAGGCGTTCCGGTTTCGGTGTTCCGGCGGTAGCCGAGTTCCAGTTTCGGCAGCCATTGCGACTTGTTGACAGCGATCTGCTTGCGGGCAACGAGGCTTTCGTTGTTGAACGCCATTAACGTGCGGTCGGCGGAGAGCACTTCCGATTTCAGTATCTGATAGTCGGCAGGGAAAGGCGTCGCGGGATACGTGTTTTCTTCGAACACTACGGGGATATTGCCGTTTAACGTGTTCAGTTCCTGCAACTTATTGCGCAGTGCCGTTTCGTTCAGCGAAGTTTCCGTCTTGACATTCAGCAGTTCCAGATTGATTTTATTCGTTTCGAGAGCGTTCGCATCTCCGGTTTGGAGGCGCTTGGCGTACATTTTGGCAAGTTCTTCTGCGTTGCGCAGCCGTTCCTCCAAGATGTGTTTTTGCTGGCGCAGCATGATAATGTCCAGACACACTTCTTTGGCGAGCAACAATTTCTCTTGGCGGAAGACGTCCGCCTGACTGTCAAAAGCACCCGCTTTCAGACGATTCAGCTTGTTGCGGGTGGCATACAGGCTCGGAAAGTCGAAACTTTGCGACACCACAAGTTCGCCGATCGTTTCGTTTTTATCTTTCGCTCCCCAAAGGTGGGCGTATGATAATGTCGGGTCCGGCAGGTTATTGTCCGTTTTGGCTTCCAGCTTTTGCGAGGTGATGAGTTGGGCGTTTGCCTGCAACTCCTTATTGTTGGCTTCGATATTCTTCAAAACCTGTTCGATGCCGCTTTGGGCCTGCACTTCGCCCGTGAGGGCGAGAAGTGCGCAGCTTACCAAAGAGCCTATGATGATGATTCGTTTCATACTTTTTTTATTTGTTTCTATATACATAGTAGCTATATTTAACTGATAATTATGCTTGTTCCGCCGGTACGCCGCATGGAGAATTTGCCCCAGCGCTACGCTGGCGGTGCATCATCAGATAAACAATCGGAACGATGAAACCGTTCAGGAAAGTAGATGTTAAAAGTCCGCCCAAAATCACTTTGGCCATCGGGCTTTGAATCTCGTTGCCCGGCAGATCACCGCCCAGAGCCAGCGGTATCAGTGCCAGCGCAGAGGAGAGAGCCGTCATCAGGATCGGATTCAGACGGTCGAGAGAGCCTTGTATCACGCTGTCGTACACGTTCAGTCCCTCCACTTGCTGCAAGTGGTTGTAGTGGCTGATGAGCAGCATACCGTTACGGGTCGCGATACCGAACAGCGAAATGAAACCGATAATTGCCGGAATGCTTACTTCGCCGGTCGTGATGACAAGGGCAAAAACGCCGCCGATCAATGCCAGAGGCAGGTTCAGCAAGATCACGCCGGACTCCTTGACACTGCGGAATTCGTGGTAAAGCAACAGGAAAATAATGACAATACTCATGAAAGATGTCAGCGCCAATACACGGCTGGCAGCCTGTTCGCTTTCGAACTGTCCGCCATACTCGATGTGGTAGCCTTCGGGCAACTGGATAGTGGCGTCTACCTGCTTCTGAATATCATTTACAACACTGCGCAGGTCACGGTCGGCAACGTTGGCGGAGATAACGATTTTCCGTTTTACATTTTCGCGGTTGATCGTGTTTGGGCCCATCGAGGAAACCACTTCCGCCACGTAGTTCAGAGGAACTTTGCGTCCGTCGTTGGTGTCGACCATGAGGTTGCGGATTTTCTCCATTTCGTCGCGTGCGTCGTCCTTCACTTTGACGATGAGGTCGAAGCTCTTGCCCTGCTCGTACACTTGCGAAATCACTTTTCCTGCCAGCGCCACATTCACGTATTCAGAAAATTCCGGCAGGGTGATGCCGAATTTCGCCAGCATTTCCCGTTTGGGCTGTATCTTTAACTGCGGGCGTTCGATTTGTTGTTCCACGTTGAGGTCGGCAATTCCCGGAATGTCGCTGATAGCTCCCTTGATCTGGTTGCCCAGCGAGAACATCTTGTTCAGGTCGTCTCCGAAGAGTTTGATGGCGATATTTGCCTTCGTACCGGACAACATCGCGTCGATACGGTGGCTGATGGGCTGACCGATTTCGATGTTTGCTCCGGTGATCGTTCCGAGTCTCTCGCGCACTTCGGCGACGAGTTCGCTGCGCGGGCGGTCTTTCAGTTCAAACGGTGCCTCGATTTCCGAAACGTTTACGCCGAGCGCGTGTTCATCCAGTTCGGCACGTCCCGTTTTGCGGGCTACGGTTTGTATTTCGGGGATTGTCAGCAGCAATTCTTCGGCACGATGTCCCATCTTGTTGCTTTCTTCCAGGGATATACCCGGCAGCGAACTGATATTGATGGTAAACGAGCCTTCATTGAACGCAGGAAGGAAGCTGCGCCCGAGCGTAAAGAATACCCCTAAGGCGATCAGGAAAAGGACGATGGTGCTGCCGAGTGTCACCCGTTTGTGAGCCAGCACCCATGTCAGCGCCTTTTCGTAAATGCCTTTCATCCAGCGGGCAAGGAAGGATTCTTTCAGTTCCTTGTTCGTCTTGTTGCTGCCCAGCAGGTAAGAGCAGAGCACCGGAGTCAGCGTGAGGGCAACGACCGTGGAAGCGAACAGCGCCACGATGAAAGCGATACCCAGCGGTACCAGCATACGTCCTTCCATTCCACTCAGGAAGAACAGCGGCACAAAGCTGACGACAATGATCAGCGTTGAATTAAGAATCGGCATTCGCACTTCCTTCGAAGCGTTGAATACCACTTCGAGCGTGCTGAGGCGTTCGGCTTCCGCTTTCAGACGGTTCTCCCGCAGTCGCTTGTATACATTTTCCACGTCGACGATGGCATCGTCGACCAGCGAACCGATGGCAATCGCCATACCTCCCAGACTCATCGTGTTGATCGTCAGCCCCATGTAGTGAAGCGTGAGGATGGAGACGAGTAGTGAAAGCGGCAGCGTGACAAGGGAAATCAGCGTAGTGCGTACATTGGCCAAAAACAGGAAAAGTACGATGACGACAAAGATTCCTCCTTCAAAAAGAGACTTTTTCACGTTGCCGATAGAGCTTTCGATAAAGCGGCTCTGGCGGAAAATATCCGTGGAGACTTTGACGTCCGCAGGCAAATTCTTCTGTAAGTCTTGCAGAGAGGCCTCCAATTTGTCCGTCAGTTCCAGCGTGCTGGTGGCGGGCTGTTTGGTGACGGTCATGAGTACGGCCGGTTTGCCACGCTCCGAGGCTGTGCCCAGTTTCGGGGCTTTGGGACCTATTTTCACGTCGGCGATGTCTTCCAGCGTCACCGGAAAGTTGTTCACCGTTTTCACTACCGCTTTGCCGAGTTCTTCCACTTTGGGGGTAGAGAGTACTCCGCGCACGATATATTCATTGCCAAATTCGTAAAGTACGCCGCCGTTGGCGTTTAGGTTCATGTCTTGGGTGACGGCCATCACTTCTCCCATCGATACGCCGTAGTGGCGCATCCGTTCGGGGTCCAACTGAATCTGATATTCCTTGATGTCTCCTCCGAGCACTGCCACCTGTGCCACGCCTCCGGTGGAGAGCAGGCGCGGGCGGATCGTCCAGTCGGCAATCGTCCGCAGATCGAGCATGGAGGTGGAGTCGGCGGTCAGACCGACGATGAGCATTTCGCCCAAGATGGACGATTGGGGGCCGAGAGTCGGCTTGCCCACGTTGACGGGAAGTGACTCGCTGACTACGGCGAGCTTTTCGCTGACGATCTGACGGGCGAGGTATATATCTGTGCCCCAGTCGAACTCTACCCAGACAACGGAGAAACCGTTGGTCGAAGAAGAACGGACACGGCGCACGCCGGTAGCCCCGTTTACGGCTGTTCCACTTCCTCGGCTGCCATACCGTTGGCTTCGGTCATGATGACCACTGTCGGGGCGTTCAGGTCGGGAAACACGTCTACTTCCGTATGCATGGCGGTGTAAGTCCCCGCGATAAGCAGGAGGATGGCCGCGCAGAGCACAACCAGTCGGTTGTGCAGGGAGTAATGTATGATTTTATTTAGCATGATATTTCATTGATTAAGTCTGGTTCCTCCCGGTTTACTTTTGAGCAGTGCCGGACAGGGGATAAACTTGCGTAACTATAAATGAGTTCTGTGTGTGCCGCAAGGGAACTTGGATGCGGCACCTTGCCGCTAGTGCTCATGACTGTGGGCAGGGATGGCGTTGCTTGCGCTTGCCAGGCGAACTTGGTATGCGCCTTCGGTCACTACACGGTCTCCGGGTTTGATTCCGGTCAGGATTTGTACACTTTTGCCATTGTCGGCGCCGAGGGTCACTTCCTGTTTCTTGTAGCCTTCTTCATCGAGTTGCAGGTAGACGAAGAAGATGCCTTGCTCTTCCGTCAGGGCGGTGCGGGGCACGGAAATCACGTTTTCCAGTTGGGAGGAAAGCAGATAAACTTCGACGAATGATCCCGGAATCACTTCTCCTTTATTGTCAAATTCGAAGGTGACGGGCACGTAGAAAGAATTGTCTCCGGAAGTTTTTCCGAAGGAAAGCAGTCTGCCGCTCAGTTCATTCAGTTCGTAGACCTCATTATTATAAGGTGTCCGGAAATTGGCGGAACTGATTGTGCGGAGATATGGGTAGTATTTTTCCGATACCTCGGCACGGAGGAAAAGCCGGCGGTTCTGCGTCACGCTGACCAGTGGCTGACCGATGGTTACGTAGTCTCCCTCATTGACCAGAATGCTTTTTACGTATCCGGCAATGGGCGCGGTGATATTCTGACCGATGGCCGAGTGGTTTTTGGCGAGCGCTTCGTAGCTGATACGTGCGTTTTCGTAGTTCTGCTCCGCCTGTGCGAAATCCTTGTCGGACACAATCTTGTTTTTGACGAGCGACTTCATTCGTTCGTATTCCTTTTTGGATACTTCGTAAGCGATTCGGGCACGTTGCACGGGGTCACCGTCGGCGATGTTGTGCGAAGAAATAGTCACCAGCGGAGTGCCGCGACCGACGCTCATTCCTTCCGTCACCTTGCCGCGGAAAGAAACGACTCCGGCCACCGTGGCTACAGCCACCGATTCGTCGCCCTGGGCAGCGAGTACCTGTCCGCTTGTCTTGATCACTTGCTGGAAGGGGGCCGGTGTGATGGCATTTACCTTCACACCGGCAGCGTCAGCTTTCGCTTTCGGGAGGATGATTTCGTCGCTGTGCTCGCCGGCGGGTTCGCTGGTGGCAGCTTTGCCGTGATCGTGTCCTCCGCTGCATTCACCTTCGTGTGAATGGTCGGCTCCTTCGGCTTCGTGGTCATGTCCTTCTGCTTCGTGGTCATGTCCTTCGTGTTCATCATGATTGTGTGTGACGGTCTCGTGGTCATGCCCTTCATGACCAGTATTTTTACTATTGCAAGAGCCCAGGACGAATAATCCCATGACTCCTATAAAGATAAGTTTCTTCATAAATGTTGTTTTCCTACTAAGTTTTACTGTTTTTGTACGCTACAAAGATAGAGTAACGCAGATGCAACTTGCTTGCATTTACGTCATTACGCAAAAACAGAGTAGGGAGGGGCCCGAAGGGAGGAGGTACGAGGTATTTTCGTACCGTGCAGGGATTCACGATAGATGTAGTAATTTTTGACTCGTCTTTCCTGCGGTCGTAATAAATGTTCGATGATCATATCCGTAAACAGGGTGGCGACGAATACGTAATTCGGTCCGCTGTCCGTGTGCACGGAGGGAATGGGAGAGTGGAAGCGGGTCATGCATTCGCTGCTGCAACATGAATCGCTTGCGGGGTGATGATGGTGGTTGGGGCATTGCTGCTCTACCGGTTGGTCCTGCTTCATGCAGATCATCCCGTTGGGGTGGTGGTGATGGGGAATAACGGCGGCTACCAACATGATAATGTTGATAAAGAATAGCATCGTTACTATGAATCGTTTCTTCCCTTTCATCCTTTATTTATATAGAGCTTTCTAATTTTGTAAAACTTCCAATATCTTTTTACTTTATTATAGAGCTCCGGTTGTTGCTTTATTATAAAACTTCAATTATTCTTTTTCCGACTCTTTACTTTTCTCTTTTTCTTGCTTCTGCAAGCGTTCGAGCAATTCTGTGGCGGAGACGTAAATCACTTTTCCATCGGGCGTCCCTTGACTGAGGAGTTTTCCGTGACGGGCATTTCTTTCCAGTAGCCGTTGTTCGGCCAGTTGGAGCCCGCGCCGCAGTTTATCACTCAATTCTTGCATTTCATTATTTGACATAACTCTTGATGCGATTAAAAAGTTCAAGTTCGTATATCCGGTCCTCACCTTGCTGGCAGCCTTCGGCTACAATCACTCGGGGAGAAACACTGTTATCTGCTAATAGCCAATAGTCTACACGTGGCGCATATATTCGGAACAGGTTGTTTATGCCTGCCTGATAGCGGCGGTAGATTGTATCAATGGGCACGTTATGCCCGCCTTCGTTGACCCGTTGCAATACACGGTTGACAGCAAGTTCCGGAGAGTTTAGCCAAAAATAGATCAGGCTTACTTTGTATCCGGCACTCTGTGCTCTTGTGATGAGCCGTGTGTACGAGCGAGTCGCTAATGTCGTTTCGATGGAGAAACTGGTTCTTGTAGCCAATAGTTCGTCAATACGTTTCAACATCAGACGTCCGGCTTCGATAGCCATGCTTTCCGGATTGAAAGGCGATAGTCCTTTGGCTATTTCGTCTGCATTGACAAATTCTTTGCACAATAATATTTCGGGCAGTACAGTATAAGAAGCTGTTGTTTTACCAGCTCCGTTGCATCCGCTTATAATGTATAACTGCCTCGTTTCATCCATTTTAAATTATCTGTTTCAGATATTATGTGACAAATATACAAATACTTTTTCTTTCACCTAAAGCAGATAATGTCTTTTTATTGTTTATTATTTCTTTTCCAGTTCCTGCAACGAATCCATTTTCTTCTTTTCGAGGAATTCGTAGATGCCGCAAAGATGCTCCGTCACCTTCTTATTGCCGAACTCGTAGACCTTGGTCACCAGTCCGTCAAGGAAGTCACGGTCGTGCGAAACGACGATCAGGGTGCCGTCGAAATCCATCAGCGCTTGCTTGAGGATATCTTTGGTTTTCATGTCGAGGTGGTTGGTCGGCTCGTCCAGAATCAGGAGGTTGACCGGTTCCAGCAGGAGCTTGATCATTGCCAGACGGGTACGTTCGCCACCCGAGAGCACTTTCACTTTCTTCATAGACTCTTCCGGCCCGCCGAACATGAAGGCGCCCAGCAAGTCGCGTATCTTGTTGCGGATTTCTCCTTTTGCCACGTCGTCAATCGTCTGGAAAACCGTGAGGTTTTCGTCCATCAGCGAGGCTTGATTCTGCGCGAAATATCCGATTTGCACGTTATGTCCCAGCGTCAGCGTGCCGTCATGGTCGATTTCGTTCATGATACATTTCACCAGCGTCGATTTACCTTCACCGTTCTTGCCTACGAAAGCCACCTTGTCGCCACGTTCAATTGTCAGGTTGGCGTTGCGGAACACGACATGATCGCCGTACGTCTTTCCGACACCTTCCATCGTGACGGGATAACTGCCCGAACGGGGCGAAGGCGGGAATTTCAGCCGCAGTGCCGAAGTATCTTCCTCGTCTACTTCCAGCAATTCCAGCTTTTCCAGCATCTTGACACGGCTCTGCACCTGCAAAGTCTTCGAGTACGTCCCCTTGAAGCGTTCGATGAAGGCTTCCGTTTCGGCGATGAACTTCTGTTGCTCGTCATAAGCCTTCTGTTGCTGTTCGCGGCGTTCCTTGCGCAGTTGCAGGTATTGGGAGTAGTTTACTTTATAGTCGTAGATGCGCCCCATCGTTACTTCAATGGTGCGGGTGGTGATGTTGTCCACGAATTTGCGGTCGTGGCTGATCACGATGACCGCTTTGCCGTTATTGATCAGAAAATCTTCCAGCCATTGGATCGATTCGATGTCGAGGTGGTTGGTCGGTTCGTCAAGCAGGAGTACGTCCGGTTTTTGCAGCAGCAGTTTGGCGAGCTCGATGCGCATGCGCCAGCCTCCGCTGAAGTCGCTCGTCTGACGTTGAAAATCTTCGCGTGTGAATCCGAGTCCGAGTAATGATTTCTCTACATCCTCTTCGTAATTGGTTGCGTCGATGGAGTAAAATTTTTCGCTGAGGGCGGACACTTCCTCGATCAGTGCCATGTAACTGTCACTTTCGTAATCCGTCCGTGTTTCCAGCTCCTTGTTCAGTGCGTCGATCCGTGCTTCCATCTCGTGCAGATGCGCGAAAGCCTGTGCCGTTTCGGCAAACACGGTTCTGCCGTCTTCCGTCATCAAATGCTGTGGGAGATAGGCTACTACGCAATCCTTGGGGGCCGAAACCTTGCCACGGGTAGGCTGTCTGACTCCTGCCAGAATCTTGAGTAAGGTACTTTTTCCCGCTCCGTTTTTTCCCATCAGGGCGATGCGGTCTTTTTCATTAATAACGAAAGAAATATCACTAAATAGGGTAGTGCCGCTAAACTCTACGGCTAGTCCGTCTATCGAAATCATACAATTCTTTATAATTTGAGGCGCAAAGATAGCGAAATATATCAATCTTTTTTATAACTTGCGGGCTGAAAAGCATTATTAACTGAAATATGTTGACTAAAAAGTAATTTTAGAGAATAATTTTAAAAATAATATAGAAACGATATGGAAGGCGGACAAACAAATGAATTCAGACCTCTTATCTTAGTGGCTGAGGACGACGACAGCAACTTCAAACTGATCAAAGCAATCATCGGAAAGAAATGTGATATACAGTGGGCCAAGAATGGCGAAGAAATCGTGGCACTGTTCAAGGAATACGGCAACGAGGCCAAAGCGATCCTGATGGACATCAAAATGCCTGTGATGAACGGACTGGATGCTACGAAAATCATCCGCGGAGAAAACAAGGAAATCCCTATTATCATGCAGACCGCCTACGCTTTCAGCTCTGACAAGGAGAATGCGATGAACGCGGGAGCGAGCGAAGTGCTGGTGAAACCGATCACACTGTCGATTCTGCGCAATACGCTGACGAAGTATTTCCCCGAACTGGTCTGGTAAACCGATCTCTTTTTTTGTCCGGTAGACTGATCTTTTTTGTTTGTTAAACCGGTCCTTGCTCCGGCAAACATGATCTTTATCCGGCAAAACGGTATCGCTGAGTAGAAAAACGGTATAACAATTCGGGTGTTTTTTCCTGTTTTGTATTTGTGATATTAACAAATAGCTGACGGGGATAATATGGATTTTTACTATATGAAAATCCACATTATCCCCGTCAGCTGTGTCCGGACGTTTCTATGTCAATCCGGATATTACTGTATCAATCCGGGTGTATTGTCTGGAATGCCTCTGCCCGACACTTTCGGCAGAAGGCTGTAAAAGTAAAATAGGCGGACCTCACGGTCGGCCTATTTCTGTTCGTTTCCGTTAATTTGTTAGAGTTCAGAAACGACTCTATGTAAAGTCTCTCCTTTGAGAGATTTTAAGAGCGATTTTTATCGGCTTCCGCCTGCCCACCAAACGGGTTCGGAGTATACGTAGTCACCGTTGCCGTAAGCGGCTTTCACTTCCGGGTTGGCAGCTGTGTCGCTGTTTCCGTATGGGTAGCGCAGCGGGAATTTGCTGGAATTGTTCGGGTTGGTCAGCGTGATGAAGTTTTCGTTCAGTCCCTTCATACGACGGAAATCGTTGTACGTCTCCGTGGCTTCACCGGAGGCACCCCACATGGCAAGGTACTTCTGAATCATTGTTTCCTGCAATGGGTTGGCTGCATATTTCGCTTTCACTACGTCGTCGAAATACTTTCCGGCAGACGTTTCCGTGATTACTTCGCTGGAATTGGTGTTCAAACCGCTTCCCAACTCCTTGATGGCAATGCTTATGCTGTTTTCCGCATTCAGCAAGCCGGCTACTACCGCTTCTTTCAGCGCGTCTTCCGCATCACGGTTCAGACGGCACAGAGCTTCTGCTTTCAGGAACATCAGTTCGTGATAGCTCATCAGCAGGGTCGGTGCGGTTTTGGCGTAAACGAATGCAGAGATACCGTATTTGGACGTACTCTGATCCGGACTACCGTTGGGAGCCGGAACGAGGCTGGGATCGTTGGCTGCTACCTGCGAACGTTTTTTGTCGACGATCGGAGTGAAGAAAGCACGGTTGGCACGCGGATCATTGTAGGCCAACAGCTTGGTGCCGAGGCTTGTACTGGCTCCGAATCCGGCACGAGAGTTGTAGAAACCGTAGAACGGGTTGATGTTGTTAGAGTCGTAGATGTCGAATGCAGCCTGGTCGTCAGCCGAAGTGAACGATTTGCTTACATAGTCCAGCACCTTTTCATAATCGGCCGATTTGTTGCTTGAGCGGTTGATCAGTCTCATGGTGTAGCGGGCTTTCAGGCCGTAAGCGAATTTCAGCCATTTGTCCGCGTCGCCGGCATAAAGGAAATCCTGCTCGGTCACGTCTGCCAAGTCTTCTTTCTGAAGATTGGCGATGGCGTCGTCGAGATAACTGATGATTTGAGTATAGATTTCCTGTTGCGTATCCATTTTCGGGGTCATATAGACCGGAGAGCCTTTTTCGTCCACCAGCGCAGCCTGACTGCACGGGGCATCACCGAAGAAATCGGCAATCAGTGCGCAGTTGTAAGCGGCCATCACTTCGGCCATTCCCCGGGTGACGTCGTTGCCGTGATCTCTGCCTCCTTCGCCACATTGGTCGATGATGATGCGGGCGTTCTTCAATGAAGAATAGATGCCGTTCCATGAGTTATTGAAGGTAGACGAGGACGACGGTTCGTTTTCGCGGACTTCGGCGTAGTAAAGCTGGTTGTCGACACCTACTTCGTATTCGATATACGAAGAGGCGTATGTATTGATGTCACCGCTGGCGTTGGAGAAAGCGGTAGAGGTGATTACATCTGCCAAGATAAATCTTGAGGCAACACTGGTGGTGTGGTCGTGGTCCTTGTTGATTCTGTCCATCGTGTCCTCCGAGCAAGCAGAGAACAAAGACAGAGCGGCAACAGCCAGTACACCGGTTATTTTATCATATCTTTTCATAATCTTCTTTCGTTTAGCTAATTAGAATTTTACATTTACACCAAAACCGTAGCTTGCAGTTCCCGGCAGAGAGAAACGCTCGAAGGCACCTCCCATGTTGTCGTTACCCTGAGATGCTTCCGGGTCGAATCCCTTCAGCTCGGACCATACGATGAGGTTGCGGGCAAATACGTTTACATCTACGTTTAGCCATTTGCTGGCGTATACCGGGTAGCTTACAGAAAGCTCACGCAGTTTGATGAACGATGAATCGTAGATATAAGATTCGTTGATAGAACGCAGGCGGGTGTAATAAGCCTGTGCGTTAGTCACTTCGATGTCGTTGGCGGCATACGTCGGGTTGCCCTGCGCGTCTGTTCCGGTTTCTTTCACGGTGTTGGGAACGACGAAGTTGCTCTTGCGTTTTTCGCCCGATTCTTTGGTGACACCGTAGAAGTTCATTTCACCGGCAGTACCGCAGTACATTTGTCCGCCTTGTTTCCAGTCGAACACGGCAGCGATACGGAATTTGTAAAGCTCGATATTCGTGTTGAAGCCCAGACGGAAGTCGGGAGAAACCCGGCCGATCACGTCGTCTTCGCCCACCTGCGGAAGTCCGTTCGCGTCTACCACGATCTGTCCGGCCTTGTTGCGCTTGTACGTGCTGCCGTATACTACGGGGAATTTCTCGCCGATACCGGCACGCACCTGCGGAGTGACGAATCCGCCGAGATAGATGCTTTCAACACCCGGTGCAAGTTCGTCTACGTAGTTGTCGATCTTTGAGAAGTTGAAAGCGAAGTCGAGCTTGAAGTTGCGGTTGTTGACCGGCGACACTCCCAGTGTAAGTTCGTGCGAGTTGGTATGAATCTTACCGCCGTTCATGATCATGCTGTCGTAGCCGGTAGAGCCGGACAAAGGCACTTCGAAGATCTGGTCTTTTACGTTCTGACGCGAGTAGGTATAGTTCAAAGTGAACAGTCCGTTGAAGAATGTCAGGTCGGCACCGATTTCGTATGACTTCGTGTTCTGCGGTTTCAGGTTCGGGTCATACACCTTATAATAAGGGATATATGCCATCGTTCCGTTGATCGGGTAGGCGATGGGCGTGCCGTTGAAGAATCCGCCGCCGTAGCTCGGGGTGTAGTAATAGCTTTGCATATAGTCGCCTGCCATACCTACTTCGGCGTACGATGCGCGCAGCTTACCGAATGTGAGGATGTTGTTTTTCAGCGGTTCGAGTTCGGTGAACACAAATCCGAGCGATACGGAAGGATAAGTGAACGAACGATTGTCGCGCGGCATATTTGAAACGACGTCGTTACGGATTGTTCCGTTGAGGTATACCATGTTTTTCCATGCCAGAGACAGGTTGGCAAAGTTACCTACCGTACGTTTCTTGTTGTACGACTTGGAACTCTGGTAGATAGAAGCATTGTTGATGTGGTTCCATCCCGGGAAGTTGAAGTTCATCCCTTCGGAGAAGGCATATTGCGTTCTTTTCTCTACAAGTTCGTTACCGATCAGGGCGTCGAATACCCAGTCCTTGTTGATGTCCCAGCGGTAAGAAGCTGTCAGCAGCGAGTTCAGCTCGTTGATGCTGTAGTGGTATTCGATGGCGTCGCCGGTGTCTGCCATTGTACTGCCGTATCCGTAGATTTCGCTGTAGTTGGTGGTGTAGGCGTCGTCACCGAGTTGGTATTTCACGTCCAGTTTGTGGTTGTCCGTGCCGAATTTGGTCGTGAATTTCACGAATGCGTTTCCGAAGAAACGTTGCGAGCGTTCGGTGAACAGATTGTTGTCCACAGCCCAGTAGGCGTCGTCGATCCATGCCTGGCGGTACGTGTTCTGCTCGTACGGGTCGCCTTCGACGTGCGAGGGGATTCCTTTCATGTTGTAGCTCACCGGAGCGTTGTAGATGGTAGCCGTCACGCCGGAGTTGGCGGTAGACTGCTTTTTTATCTTGGAAGTCACGAAGTTACCGTTGAAGCCAGTCGACCAGTTGGGGCTGAGCTGAACTTCGGCAGACATTTTGGCGTTGTATCTGTCCATACCGGTAGTCGGGATGATGCCTTCCTGGTGGCTGTTACCCAGCGAGAAAGAGTAGTTTCCTTTGTCCAGATTTTGGGAAACGTTGACGTTGTTGCTCCAGGTAATGCCGGTGTCGAAGAAATCCTTCATGTTGTTGTATGCTTTCGGCGTTGCCCACGGGTCAAGACCGGCTTCGGCACGTTGGGGCACGTAGTATTGTCCCTGACGTTTTCCCATTTTCTGGGTGAAAGCGTTGTCGGTGTTGCCGCCGTATGTAGGATCGTTGGCGAGGTCGGCTATTTTCGGTCCCCAGCTGTGGCCGGAATAAGGGTCGTATGAGCCGCCGCTGCCTTGTCCGAATTCGTTTTGCAGTTCGGGCAGTGTAGACACGACATCGAACGAAAGATTGCTGCGGAATGTGATCGTCGGTTTGCCTTTGGCCACTCCTTTACCGCTTTTGGTGGTGATGACGATGACACCGTTTGACGCACGCATACCGTAGAGGGCAGAAGCTGCCTGACCTTTGAGGATGTTGATGCTTTCGATGTCGTTGGGGTCGATGTCCACCGAACGGTTGGCGTAGTCGGTACCGTAGGCGGCGCCGGTAGCGTTGTCGGTAGTCGTTACGTCGGCAGCGGAAGAGATCGGCATGCCGTCGATGACATACAGAGGTGTATTGTCGCCCGTGAACGAACGGGAACCGCGGATCGTGATCTTGGAAGATGCACCCGGCATACCGGAAGAGGGAGCGATGTCCACACCCGAAACTTTTCCTTGTAGTGCTCCTGCAAGGTCGGTGTTGGCCGCGCGTGTCAGCTGGTCTGACTTCACGTCCTGAACGGCGTATCCCAGCGCTTTCTTTTCGCGGGAGATACCCATGGCCGTTACTACGACTTCGTCTAGTGACTTGGCGTCACTTTTTAATACTACTTTGATAACGCCTTGTGTGATCGTAACAGTTTGCGGAGTCATTCCTACATAGGAAACGCGCAAAGTTTTAGAAGAACTTGGTACGGTGGGGAGTTGCCCTTTCGGGAAGCGTTAAGTGTTTTTGGGGCTATTTAAGGCATAAAATGATAAAAAGATACCATTTCGAACGAATATCTGATGTTTTTTTTATGAAAATAGCGGTTTTAACACTTTCTTTCTGTTAGGTAATAATGTTTAAATGCTGCTAAATACGTCTTTAGATTTACTTATTTGATTTATTCTCTGATTAAATTCTTTCAATATGATACTTTATAGTTAAAAACGTAACACTTTTTTAATTTTGATATAAATAGTGTTATCTTTGCACCCTGTTAGAGACTAGAAGTCTATTTATAGGTTAAATTTAAGAGAGAATTTATGAAAAGAAAATTGATGTTCTTTATGACCTTCCTTTTTGTGGGTATAGGTCTGGTGACAGCGCAGACGTCCCGAGTTACCGGTGTGGTAACCGCCGAGGAAGATGGCCTGCCTGTTGTAGGTGCTTCGGTATTGGTGAATGGCACTACTCTTGGTACTATCACGGATATTGATGGTAAGTTTACAATCACGAATGTACCAAGTTCTTCTAAGACTTATTGATATTTTATAGCCTCTCTTTTTCCTCCTTTTTCGTCCTATCTTATTGTAAATCAGAATATAAGTGCTGCTTTCTGCAACTTGGCTTCCCGGCTCACTTACTATAATCGCAACCTTTTCCCTTTCTTTTTCGATCTCAGTCATCTTTTTCGGGCAGGTACTCGGCTTGTTTTCAGGGGGGCGGATGCTTAGGTTCTACCTTTATTTGAGGCTTTCTATGAGCGATAGGGGCAGACCGGTCTTTTCGGCAATGAGTTGATTGTCAATTCCTTGCTTTTTCATGTCGATGGCTGTCTGAAAGATGTTCAAGGCTTCTTCGCGACCTTTCTTCAGGCCTTCCTCAAGTCCTTTCTTCAGTCCTTCTTTCATTCCTTCTTTCATCCCTTTTTTTATTCCTTCCTTTTCCGCTGCATCCATTGTCACCAAATAATCCCGGTACACTTTGACGCTATTATCGTATAGCTCCCTCTCTTTTGGGGACATAGAAGCCACATCAGCGATCTCTTCGAGTTTTTCGAAGACGGCTTTTCGTGCCTTGAATGGCAGGCGTTTTAAAGTTTCCATATTATTTAATATATAAATCCAACGTTCAAAATTCGTTTCACATTCCTCTTCGCTTTTTTTGAAGAGGGGGAGGGCGATGAATATTTGCCGGAATTTCTCCGAGAAGAGTTCACCAGTCTCCTTGTCTGCAAGAATAACGTCTGTCCGGAGTTTTATGTTCTTGTCCATGATGAAATTCATCAGAAAGACTCCGTAAACAGCTTTTATTTCAAATTTCCAGTCGTGCCCCGTCCGGCCCTGGTTGACGATGGCACGGGAGAGATAGAAAATGGAGCGTTCTTTAAAGTTGCTCTGCATGCGGTTTTGCATTTCGACAATTATCTTTTCGCCCGTGTCCGTGGTGCAGTAGACATCGTAGATGATGCCTCGTCCTTCCGGGTAGTCCGGCAGCTGCTCGTTGTTCAAAAACGTTAAGTCGGTTATCACTCGTTCACCTTCGAGAAGGTCGTTCAGAAATTCGATTAGTAAATCCTTGGAGACTTCTCTGCCGAATATTAATTTGAATCCGTAGTCGGTGAACGGATTGATAAATTTGCTCATTGTTTTGGTTGTTGCTCTTTTAGGTTGTAAAGAGAGGTTTCTCTTTGCATACGGTAAAGAGGCTTTTTCTTTGTCCCACAAAGATAGGATAAATTATTGTTTTATGATGCGTTTGGCGGGAGAAATAAATGACGTGGGCGCTCAAAAATGCTCATCTTCCTCTTAAAAATGTTCATCTTCCCCTAACTCGCTTTTTGAGGATACCGGTGTAGGTGTCCTCAAATTCTGCCGGGTGATTGAGCGCCCAGAGGATGTAGTCGCCCGGCTCGTTCTTTTTGAGCAGGGTGGAGCGGTATTCGGAGCTGAGGACTTTCCATAAGGTGCCGCACGGACCACCCAGCTTTCTGCGTCGGGCGAGGGCGAGGATGCCTTTCACGGTTTGTTCGTTCCGGATGCCGATGGCGTCCATGTTGAGGCGCAGCAGGGATTCGGAGAATCCTCCGGAAGCAATGCTTTCGTTCGGGGCTTCTTCCTGCTGGTTTCTTTCGTACTGGGTTCCGTTGTGCTTGGGTTCTTCCTGCTGGTTTCTTTCGTACTGGGTTCCGTTGTGCTTGGGTTCTTCCTGCTGGTTTCTTTCGTACTGGGTTCCGTTGTGCTTGGGTTCTTCCTGCTGGTTTCTTTCGTACTGGGTTCCGTTGTGCTTGGGTTCTTCCTGCTGGTTTCTTTCGTACTGGGTTCCGTTGTGCTTGGGTTCTTCCTGCTGGTTTCTTTCGTACTGGGTTCCGTTGTGCTTGGGTTCTTCCTGCTGGTTTCTTTCGTACTGGGTTCCGTTATGCTTGGGTTCTTCTAGCTGGTTTCTTTCGTATTGGGTTCCGTTATATCTAGCTTCTCCCTTCTGATCTATTCCTCCATTTCTTCTTTCTTCCTTATTTTCCTCCTCCCTTTTTCCGGACGAGATTTCTAAAGACAAACCTTTGACAGCAACAGGCGCAGCCTGAGAAACGCCGTTTGACGGAACGGGCGGCTGCTCTCTATCTTTCTCCCATTCATTTTCGGTTTTGCTTTGTCTTTCTCTCTCTTTGTCTTTTTCTCTTTCCGGTTTGATATCATTTTCCATCTCTCTTTTCGGTTTGCTTTGAATCTCAGTATCCGTTTCCGATTTACTTTCGATTTCTGTATCCGTTTCCTGTTTTGTTTGTGGGATTGTTGCTGCAATTTCTCGGTTTTTTGCAGCATTAATTTTCATAGCTGCTCCGTCGGTCACTGTTTTTGTAGCATTGATTCCTGTGCCTGCTGCATGGATGTCTGTGCCTGCTGCATGGATGTTTGTGCCTGTCGTGCCGATTCCTGGCTTTGTTTTAGTAACTTCTGTAGCTGTGATATTGACTCCTGTTTTTGTTGTGTTGACTCCTGCATCTACTATCTTGTTTTCCGCTTCATCCACTTCTGTACCTTTTGAATTTATATTGCTTCTTATGTCTGCGGAATTATTTCCCGTTCCATCCTTTTCTTCCTTGATGAGCCAAAACCGTTCCAGCGGAAGTTTGTATTTCCTTCGGCTGTCGGTAATGATTTTGTGGTATTGCTCTTGGATGGCTTGCGAAGTCAGAATCCCGTACTCCTTATATATATAGGTGTCGAACAGTCCGACGGACAGGCAGTCGTCGATGATGGCCTGCATCTCCTCCTCCTCGCAACACACTTCCTGCGAAATGTCGAACAAGGTATCTTGATTCCATGCGACGTAAAATCCCTTTTCTTTGTAGATGAGGCAGAGCAGGGAAGTGAGTGCGGCAATTCCTGCCGCATGATGACGGTTGGAAATGCGGCGTACCTTCCTGTCTTGGAAGAAGTTGACATCGAGCGGGAAATAATCTAATCCGGGTTTGGAAATACGGGCCATCTTTTTGAATATTTAGAGTGATATTGACTGATAAATAATGAATAAGGCGAATCGGTAATTTTAATTTAGCTCATTTCAGTATGGTGATAAGCTACTTGATAGTCAGTTCTGTATCTCAACTGAGGGTGACTAAAAAGTCGATTCTATCTCTATTCTCCTCCTTCGGGAAGCTACCCTTTATACACAAGTCTTAGCTGATTAACTCATACAGTTCAAACTGT